>Ga0078972_1000178_pt1 | contig 263823 bp, 245 predicted proteins | sample YelNatPaOPGAMG01_FD_67568 | JGI IMG/M metagenome (GOLD analysis project Ga0078972, IMG submission 67568) | Hot spring thermophilic microbial communities from Obsidian Pool, Yellowstone National Park, USA - OP-RAMG-01 (SPADES assembly) (version 2) | ecosystem: Environmental > Aquatic > Thermal... | reverse complement strand
GATAATAGAGTACGTTAAGGATAGGACTAAACTATTCGATAACTACATACCATGCATTAAGGATGGATGCGATGAGGAGCATGCAAAAATGCTTCTAAAATCAATAATGATAATGCTAAACGAAACATGAATAAATAAAAGAGTTAAAGCAAAAGAATTCATAGAAAATACAATACCAATAATAGAGGTGATAAAACATGCTTAAGTTTACAAGACGACTATCTCTCCCCATTAATTATAAATTTCTGTTCATTAACTATTTTACTTGCATTTCTTCAACAGCACTATTTGAAAAATATGGTTAAAAGTTAATGAGTAGAAATTTATAATTGCTGATAGTGAACAAAATATTTCGGGTATGTATATTTGCCGGGGATTGTACCGGAAGAGTCTTCAAGTTGCTACTGCAGTAGGTGATGACATTGCTACAGTTCTATCAGCCTATAAGTATGTAAAACGTAATGCATGGAATTTCTATAAAGATTTTTAAACTAAATATCCTATCTATTTTCTCTAAACTACTTAAATATATCTAAAGCATCATATGTTCTAAAAATAATTTATGAAATAGCTTCAGTATTTATAATTATCTAATCCTAGCGTCGATATCACGGCTGATATTATTCCCTCTAGAACCTTTCCCTCCTTTTCATTCCATGAAATTATTATTACATCATCGTTTCCAGGATTAAACTCAACCATTAATAATCTATAAATACTTGGTGATAATTGTCTTAAACTTTCATATGTAGGTGGCACGTATAAATCATTGCTCTTACATATAATCGTAGTAGCTCCCTTAGCACCATGCTTTATCACCTCATCTCTTTGCTCTACTCCACTCTTTATGTTATTTGCAGCTTTCTTTACACAAATTCCTATAACACATTTTCCCTCTGTTAAGGGTTTTATTTCTTCCACCTTTAATTTGGTTACCTTACCTATTTTAAGATCATTTAGTACTTCATTAAGAATTTTTTCCCCTGACGGCGTTAATATTGCTCCTCTCTTGCTTATCATCACATGTTCACTACTTTGCAACCTCTTAAGAAGTCCTCTTACAGCTCCCTGAGGAACATCAGTAAGGTTTGATAAAAGATATCTTCCTATTGGTTTATACCAACTAATAATTATGATTGCTGAAATAAGCTTTACTAAGTCTATCTTGGGTAATGGTCCAGAAGGCCCTTTTCTCCACTCTTTAACCAAATTCCTTAATTCAACTAATCCCATACTAATTATTTTTATATAGGATTCTTAAATTTATTTCTAAAATATTTAGGATGTGGTGACTTAAGTTCACTTTCTTATATAATTACAGTATGAGATAAATAGTTTAACTTCCAGCATATTATAGATCTCATAATATCTCATCTCTGTTAAACGATTGTTTATTATTGTTAAATGTTAATCTCTCATTAAATGAAGAGTGAAGATTCTACTAGGTCTCATATTGAGAGAACTCTTCTATAGCATAGCATCCCTAATCACTCAATGCTTTTAGGAAACCCCATCAACTATAAAGTAGACTTACCTCACAACACACTATACTAATATAACCTCTGATGAAATATCTATCTACATCTAGAAAATAAATTATTCAATACTAATCAGTCTTTATACATATACTGTCTAAGGCAATAAGTCTTCAGAATCTTGGAAGTATTTAAGCTAATTCCTTAAACCCCTAATAACTCCGGGAAACGGTTTTAAAGATCCTGCAAAATCAGATAAGCTCTAGCAATATTCATTAGGCTCAACATCTAAATATAGGAAGCTGGTGTGCTTTAACTAGCAAAATCTTATCTGCTCAATATATGTTTAAGTAATAAAGTGACTATAGTATTTCGCATAACTTTTCTACAGATTTCCTTAAGTATATGTTATGGTCGGCCTGCTTGAGGATTTGAGGATGGAGAGGGATTACAAATTAAACATAAAGCAGATACCTAACATGGAAAAAATAGTGGAAAAAACTTTAGCGAAATACTATAGATAACTCTTAAGACTTTTTGAAAATTTACTTCGATAATGTTAATATAACTGCTATTAGTAAATGCAGCTAATAAATAGATGCAAATATACATCTTAAGAAGTCCTCTTACAGCTCCCTGAGGAACATCAGTAAGGTTTGATAAAAGATATCTTACTACCAGTAGTAGAAAGCCTCCAGCTATATGTTTAAGCTAAATGGAAAATACTCTAGTATAACTTCTTAGTACTTAGGCATCATATATTAAAAATAATGACGTTAAATTATTTGTTAGTTGCCTCTAATCATCAAGTAATGGAGGAAGTTATTTAAAGTCTAATAAAGATCTGGCAAGGAACTGGAAAGACCAAGGGAATTTACCTAATCTCTCAAGATGTTAAACTTAAGAAAAACATAACTTCAAATTAAGTTTAACATAAGTATTCGTTGATAAATGTTCTAGATGTGAAAAATTAGGAAATCAGATACAATACGTTAAGTTACCAGATCCAATATTCTGTTCGAAAAGCTTAAGTAAAAGTCTTCTTTTATACTTAAGTTAGTATGATTTGAAGAAGTATTAAATATGTTAGGTGGTTTATTTTGAGTGAATTAGGAATAACCGTTAAAAAGTCAGAGAATATTTCAGAATGGTATACTCAGATAGTTTTAAAATCTGAGCTTGCTGATTATGCTCCAGTACATGGCTGTATAGTTCTTCGAGACTATTCCTACGCTATATGGGAAAATATTCAAAAGTATTTTGATGAAAAAATTAAGGAACTTGGACATAAGAATGTTTACTTTCCATGTTTAATACCTGAAAGTTTATTAGCTAAAGAAACCGAACATTTTAAGGGATTTAAACCTGAATGCGCATGGGTAACTGTAGGAGGAAATGATGTTTTAAATGAAAGGCTAGCTATTAGACCTACCTCAGAGACAATAATATATGCTCTTCTTCAGAAGTGGATACGTAGCTGGAGAGATTTACCAATAAAAATAAATCAATGGTGTAACATAATTAGGTGGGAAATAAAATCTACTAAGCCTTTTCTTAGAACTACAGAGTTCCTATGGCAAGAAGGTCACACAGCTCATGAAAACTTCGAAGACGCTGAAAAAGAAGTATTCGATATATTAAAAATATACCATGAATTAATGGAGGATTTATTATCAATTCCCGTTCTTTTAGGTCGAAAGAGTGAAAGAGAAAAATTTGCTGGTGCATACTATACTCTAACGTTAGAAGCTATAATGCCTGATGGAAAAGCACTCCAAATGGGAACTGTACATAACTTAGGACAAAACTTCTCTAAAGTGTTTGATATTAAGTTTTTGGGTAAAGATGGAAAATATCATTACGTTTGGACAACGTCTTGGGGAATATCAACAAGACTTATTGGTGCTTTAATTATGGTTCATGGTGATGATAAGGGTTTAATAATTCCTCCCAAAGTAGCACCATACCAAGTAGTTATAGTTCCAATATTTTATAGGATTGAAGAGAGAGAGTATGTGCTTAAAGTAGCGCATGAGCTTAAAGCCAATTTAATCAAAGAGAGAATTAGAGCAATACTTGACGATAGAGAGTGGTATACACCTGGTTGGAAGTTTAATGAATGGGAGCTAAAGGGAGTCCCCCTAAGAATTGAGATAGGCCCACGGGACCTAAAAGAGAAAACAATAACTCTTGTAAGAAGAGATACTGGTGAGCGGATAACTGTTAAGGTTGAAGATGCAATTAATGAAATTAAAAGCACTCTTGATAAAATCCATAGTTATCTTTACAATAAAGCTAAAAAATTTCTTGAAGGAAGTATTTTAACAGTTAAAAACTATGATGAATTTAAGGAGGCAATCGCAAAGGGAGGATTTATAAGAGCTTGCTGGTGCTTAAAGAATGAATGTGAGGAAAAAATTAAGGATGAAACAGGAGCAACAATAAGACTTATACCATTGAATAAAGAAAAGGTATTTTCAAAATGTATCTATTGTAATGAAGATGCGAGAGAGGTTGTATATTTTGCAAAAGCTTATTAATCTAATGCTTTATCGCAATGTGTAGATCAAGATGATACTGTATAGTTATACCTATCCAAAATGTTTAAGTTTAGATTAGTATAATGGTGTTATGGGCTACTATCAGTCACTAAATGAAGGTATCACATCTATAACTAGAGAAAAGGCAAAAAATGATATTCTAAGTTTCTTAAAACAATTAGGTATCAATGCTATCGAAGTTGGGAAATGTATAGCAAATGTTGAAATTAGAAAGGGATATACTGTTTATATATATCCCCAAGATTTAGTTAATGTACAAAATCAGCTAAAATCCTTTATAGAAAAAGAATGTAAGCCAAAAGGTATTGATAAGCTTTTCATTTGGCCAGTAACGGAGGGAAACTATAGATATATTTTCATAGGTTTCTTTGAGAATAAAGTAAATACAGAGGGTTTGCTATACCTTTACGAATTTATAATAGGTACTCCCTAAATATGTTAGATTAATATAATTTAAAGGTAAAACATTGTCGTATGTCTTCAACTAATTTATATTACCATCGTGAAGTATATAAATGTCCTCTAAACTCCTTACTATGAACGGCATAGTCAATATTGACGGATCAATGCTTGAAGGTGGTGGACAAATAATTCGTACAGCTACAGCATTATCTGCAATATTGGGTGTACCTATTAGAATATTCAATATTAGAGCTAAAAGGAAACCTCAAGGTTTAAGACAGCAACATTTAACTGCTGTAAAAGCTGTAGCAAGCTTATCAAATGCTTATGTTGAAAATCTACTTGTAGGGTCAACTGAAATAGTTTTTAAACCTAAGCAAATTAAAGGTGGAAGTTATAATATAGATGTTCATACAGCTGGAAGCATAACATTAGTGCTTCAAGCCCTTATGCCTGTGGCCGCGTTTGCTAACAGCTCAGTTGTCGTTAAAATTAAGGGAGGAACCAACGTGCCTATGTCTCCTCCAATAGAGTATTTGCAAGAAGTATTATTACCATTACTAAAAGTATTAGGGATAAATATTCAAGTAAAACTATTAAGATATGGATTTTACCCGAAGGGAGAGGGAATTGTTCAAGCTCATATTGAGCCAACTAAGAATATCAACTCAATAAATATTACTGAAGACTTTACTGTAAAGAGAGTGTTTGGAATTGCCTATAGCTCAAGGCTACCGCAAAACATTGTTGAAAGAATGAGCAAAACAGCTAGGAATATCCTGATACAGGAGGGATTTGATGTCGATATTGAAACCTTAAGTTTACAGCCTAACAATCCATTATGTGCAGTAAGCCCTGGATGTGGTATCTCAATATTTGCTGAATCCCTAAACGGTTTAAGAATAGGCGCTAATTCTCTTGGTGAATTAGGTAAGCCCGCTGAAAAGGTTGCTGAAGAAGCCTCTAAAACACTTATTAAGCAAATTAGAATAGGAGCACCGATTGACAAACATCTTGGTGATCAATTAATAATATGGATTAGCTTAGCTAATGGCGCCTCAAAAATAAGAGTTTCAGAATACACACTTCATACTGCTACATGTATTGAACTATGTAAAATGATAGCTAATGCAGAATTTAAAGTTTATGGTAATATCGGTGATAGAGATGTAACTATAGAATGTAGAGGTATTAGTATTAAAAGTTTATCTTCTTCTACCTCTTCCAGTAGTTGATACTATCTTTACCACATCCCTATCTCTCAATACCATGTCCTTAGGTATTCTTAAACCAGTTCTAACATCAATACCATATAATACACCCTTAGCTAGTTCTGTATGAATTTCTCTTGCAAGATCCACCACGTTTGCCCCTTCTGGTAGTAAGATAGCATCTGGTAGTACATTTCCACTACTATCTGTAAGGTTTTTTTCATCTTCAACAGGATATATTACATTCATCTTCATGAGCTTAAATACTGTAGCATTTATAGCAAGCTGTACTCCAGTATTAAGTATTTTCTTCAGTACTTTGTCTTCAATATATCTTAATGCCCACCTTTGTCTTTCAGTTAGCTTAGTTTCGTCATAAACCATAAACTTTTCATTTCCAGGTACATACCTTAGTAACCCCTTTTGTTCAGCTCTCTTCAAAACAAGCTCTGCTTCGGCGGAGCATGGAATAACAATAAGCTCACTAAGCTCCTCAACCAATGCCTTATAGTTATCTTCTGCTGTTGGTAAATCCATCTTGTTAGCTACTACTAATGTAGGTTTTGAAATCCATCTAAGACTTTTACTAAAAAACTCTATATCCTCCTGAGTCCACTTACTAAAATCTTTTTCATATAGTTTTGTTTCTACTAACGCAGCTCTTACATGATGTATTGAAATCCTCATTCCAGCAAGCACTTCTACCAACGCCTCATCAACCTTATAGCCCTTAAGACTAGTAAGCTTCTCAACATTTCTTATCCTATTTTGAATGTTTTTTGTAAACCAATTAATTATTTCCTCCTCAACATCTATAAAGTCCCTTACAGGATCTCCGGAACCTGGCTTATCTATTTTTCCATCGGCATTTATAGATCCCGATGCATCTACCATATGTAATAGTACATCTGACTGTGAAGCAACAGATAAAAACTGGTTTCCAAGCCCTTTTCCCATCCATGCACCCTTAATAAGTCCAGGTAAGTCCATGATTTCAACAGGAATGAACCTCCATCCATCAATACAGCTTGAATTAACAGGATCATCTTTAACCTTAAATTCTCTACATACACAAGGTATTGAAACATATCCAATACCATAGTTAGGAGACTTAGTTGTAAAAGGATACATCGATATTTCGGCTGTTTGCATAGTTGCGGCATTAAAAAACGTTGTCTTACCAGTATTTGTTTTCCCAACAATTCCAATACGAACCATAATGTAGTTTTTAAACATATAATTAAAACTTTACGGTATTTATGTGACTATGTAAGCTCCAATAGAGGTATAGTATGCTATCCTAATTTGCAATAGTTTAACATTAAGTATTTCCAGCCCGTTAAAGGTATGTGAATACATGACTAATGACCTGTACATTAAAGAACTTAAATGACTCTGTTTCAGACTTACTCCAAACTCTCTTACCCCTAGGCATACCATTATGTATACTAGGACTTTATACATTAAAGCCTCTTCATAACTTATCACTAATTTTTCAAGAATTTAAACTATGTGAGTTTCTAACAGTTAATCCTATTCTTTTATGAAACTTGATCCTGTATGTTTTAATCTTTTTATAAGCTCATCGATTTTCCTGAAGTCATATCTATTTCTAAGTCTTAACACTAATCTTAAAGAAATAATTTCTCATTAACCAAGACTGTATCTTCAAGACCTCCTATGCTTAACCATCATAACCTATACGATTCATCCTACAATGTATAATGACTCTACTATTCATATCTACCTCTTCAGGACTCCTTAGCACTAAGCCCCCATTTTCCATATTCCTACTCAATCTGTATAGATCATAACTTTTAAACATACCTATCTACAACTAGTAGAGAGAATGTAAAGTATGCTGTTTAACATAGCTCTATAGTTTATTAAAGTTCTTTCACTCCTCCTAGTCTCTAAAGGCAGAATTTTCTTACCGGAAACCATACTCACTCATTTAACTCTTAACTCCATAACAGAACCATTTCAAGATAGTATGTCCAACAACTCATAAACCTGTATTAGCTTAGTCTTAATTATAGTAGGAAGCCAAATAATAGTTAATATACCCATTCTAAGAAAACCCTTAATATTTTGAAATGTGCTCTAAAAATACTTAAATAGTTTAAGGTATTAAAATTGATGGGGTTCAAATGGTTTCACGGAAATCAATTGTTATAGCTCTTATAATTATTGGTGTTTTAATTTCCATTATTGGAGCATACATCTCGTTTGTAGTTGCTGAAGAAAAGTTTCCAGTAACTGTTAAATACGTGAGTATGGAAACTAAATATTCTAACATTATTCTTCCTGAAACTAGTGCTAAATTTACAGTTCCTAGTGGTAAAATAATTCTACTACCACTCCAAATTTATAATTATTTAGATAATGAGCTTAAAACATATTTAAGAATTAATAAATCATCAGCTAAAGCTAATATAACGTTTTCAGTAAATACAGATAATATATTAGAGATTAGAATCTATAAAGGCTCATGGGAGTCTCCTCCTCAATCTATAGATTCATCAGCTTATGGATATAAAAACTATACTCTTCCATTTGATGTAAATGAAACATATTATTTGAGCTTTGAAAGTAAAGGAAGAAGTGATGTTAATGTTGAAGTATCTATCAGTATATCCTATTTATACCCTTATTTGAGAGAAAAAACGGAAATTAAGGTAGAATTGAATAAGTCACTATGGTTATTGGGATTAATACTAATTATTACTGGTGTAGTAGTGATAATAGGTGCTGGCTTCATTAAATACTAACGAACTTAAATTTAATTTATACTCTATTCATTGTTATAGAGACTCTTACTTAAGTTTATACATGGTGCTGTGCTTAAATATACCAACTAGTTTTACTTCTTGTCTTACACTTACTTCGAAATCTAGTGTTTAGGCAATAATTAATTTATGTTTTCTGACTTAATTTTAATAGTTTAGTGCTTCTCCTAGTTCTTATCTATTTCTCTCTATGGGTTTATTATCATATTGTATAAGTACTTCCACTATTACTTCCTTAACAATATTCTGAATATATATCATAAAGATTCTTTGTGACTTATTCAAAGCTCGTAAATTCATTCATACAACAGAAACGGGCGAATTACTACTCCAATTGTATGTTAATCTGGAGGGTTTGGGGGGTTAAAAGGATCTCTGAAGGTAGATGCATATATAAGGCTATACTGTTTCTTCAGATCTTAGAGAAACAGGGATTAGTGAAGCTTTCAAAGATAAATGGTTTAATATGGGTTAAACCTAAGGTTGATTTAACAATCATGGAAGGCTGTTAGAAACCTTGTATAGTTCTTAATAAGTCTGAAACTACTAACTTTATAATTATTCACTAAATAAGCTCACAAACATAGTTCTTCATGAATCTAGGTTTAAGAAACTTACCACATTTAATAAGCTTCATCATTATAATTCATAAATTAAATCGCAATAAATATTTTGATTGATTTTACATACCATAATATAATTAGTCTTCTTAGTGATCACAGTAGTAATAAAAATGAATTTTATTTGTTTACTCTATAGTTTTAGATTCTTCTCTTCCTTCTCCTGAAATTATTTGTCCCTCCATGATTATCTGTGTTTCAACCTTGGAGCTCTCTAATACAGCTATAGACTCTTTAACTGACTCTAACTCCTTAATCAATTCTTGCAGCACTATCTGTAATGCTTCTATTTGTTTTTTATAGGATTCTTCATCTATTTCCTCTATAGCATATCTTGTTTCAATACTAACAATACGTTCCTCAAGAGATTTTATTTGCTGATTTATCTCATCAAAATATGTCTTTAACATTTCTAGAAGCCTCTTCCTTCCCTCTTCAAGGTTCCTGGCTTCTGATTCATAACTTCTTCTTAGATACTCGAAGGTTGTTTGCGAAATTCTTTTAAATTTTACAAGTTCTGTAAGAATCTGTATTCTCTTATTAGATATTTTTATGCTTTCAACAAGTCTTTCAAAGTCTTTAATCCATAAATGTCCAGTCAATTACTCACCAAATATATCGTTTACAATAACTCTTATAAAACTATTCTACTTAAAAATCATTAACCAATAAGTCAAGATGATTATTATAATACCTTAAAGATGCTTATGAATTAATTAAAATTTACCCAATGGTGTAAATACTTTCAAGTTAACATGTGGTAGATTCATAGAATTTAAGGCTTAACTTAAAGCATCATAGCATCGCCAAGAACATTTATAAAGTTTATCCATAATATGAACTGAGGATCCTATGAAGCTTACTATATTATTTAAAGGTTTCTCATGTGTTATCCGGGAAAAGATTAAACATATTAATGTTATTACGGAGCTTTTGGACTCATTAACATATCAACAGGATAGAATAAGAGAACTAGAGATAATGCTTAAAGAGGAGAAAAAAAGGGGGGAGGAACTGGAAAAAATTAAAAAAGATTATGATGAGCTTATGAAAGAGTTAGAAAGGGAAAGAGAGAAATCTAAAAGATTACAGCTGAAACTTAGTGAAGTTGAGAATATGGTAATGAAACTTAATGAGACACGTGCAAAGGCGTTAAATATTGAAAAAGAATTAAATGAAGAAAGGACAGTAAGAACGGAGCTTGAAGAAGAAATAAAGAAATTTAGAGCCATGATCTCCATAAGGGATGAGGAAATAAGATTCTTGAGAAGGCATATAGAAAACATTGAAAGTAAGCTTAAGATTGCTTCAAAACACCTATCAGATCTACTTGAAGAAAGAATATTAAATTATTTAACTATACATGGAGGTGTACTAAATCTACGAAAGTGTGCCGATGAGCTTTCAATTAGTGAAGAATTATTAAAAGAAATACTTAAGGCAATGCAGGAAAGAGGAGTAATAAAACTCGTGTAAACATAATTTGTAGTTAATGTTTGCAGTCTAATTTCTTTCTACATTCTAAATATATGTACAGTTAAAACTTCGATATATTGATATAAAGCAGATCAGGAATATGAAAGGGATCTTTACATGAAACATAATTAAACTATGGAGCTTTAAATAAAATTCTAAATTTTCAATTGACATTAAACCCTTACAACATTAAAAACTAAAATTTACAGCTTTTAAATTAGTATATTATTTAAGGAGGTATCATGGTAGCTTAAGCTTTATCTTCCGAGTGGTTGTAGTTATGGTATGAGTAGTTTATTGGTAGGCTTCATTAGTTACTGATATTCTGAATCTTTGTCTCTATTTATTAGGATGATGTTATTAAGGAAGGTTTAGTTCTCTGCTTAATGATAAGTATATGGCTATTAGACTTCTATTCTGAAACAACTCTATACTATATTAATCCAATTCTTCTAGGACTTACTAGGTCATAGAGCATTATTAACAATGAATATTAGTTTACATTACTTTAAACCTTTACGAATTGCTTAGTGGTAATAGTATTCATAGATAGTAGACACTTGATAGAATCTTGTTCTTATAACATCTACAGCTGCGTAAACCCAATATTCTAAGCCATTAATTAACACATGTCTCATCCAATACTATTAGTCTCCCAGCATTCCAAATAGCTTAACACTAATCTTCTCACAGAGTCTCTTAATCCATCTCCAACAGCAGCTTTAAAATTCTACCCATCTTAGATAGTGCTCTAGCAGATCCATAAACTGAAAGCTAAATGTAAAAGCTAAGTCCAAAGCCCTATTCTCTCTAAGCATCCAAATCCTCAACTAAGATTTAATACTCAACGTAAAATCCTTACAAGAAGAAATATAAACCCTAAGTTGCCAGGTCCATTTAAGATTTAGAAAAGTTTAATATAGAAGTAAGAATTGATAATTAAATTATGAGAATACCATATGGCTGGATTGTAGTTTTAGCATTACTCTTGCTGGTATGTTGTAATAGTCCAGTATACTCTATCAATATGGATGAATGGGAATTCACTATAAAAATTGAGTATACATTTAGAGATCTAGTTACTGGTATTCAGATTATAATTGATGCTGGGACAGAGTATGAACAACACTTAATAATTGAAAACAATGAAGGTATCACTATTAATCTTAAAGCAGGAATCCATAGCGTATACATTGAAAATATATTTTATATTTCTAATAATAGCCGATGTGAATTTCAATATTGGCTTTTAAATGGATGTGGACGAACCTGGCATAAAGATAATCCAATAACTATAGTTATACCAAGAGATAAAGAACTTGAAGCATATTTTATTCTTAAACATAAAATTAGAGTTGAGACATCACCATTTAGGCAGTCTCTACTTGTCGATGGTGAAGTCACTAATACTCCATTCGAAACATGGTTTACTGAGAGATACGTAACACTAATAGCTCCTGAAGTTTCTAAATATAATGGTATAACATATGTTTTTAAATCTTGGATTGATAATTACAATCAAACATATTTAACCAACACTTTGAGGGTGTATGTAAATAAGCCAATATATATTACGGCTATATACTACACAACTAATATCACATGTAATTTAAGGATCATAACTACAGATGATGTCGGTAATCCTTTGAAAAACATTAATGTTAATATCGATGATATTTATAAATTGAAAACAAACAGTTATGGAGTATGTGAAATCCTAATTATAGGAGGAATACATAATATAACAATTCAAGAAGTTATGGAGTTTAATAATAATACTAGGATGCAGTTTCACATGTGGAGTGATGGATATTTAAACAGTACATATACAGAAAATCTTACTGGAGATTTTACATTAATCGCTATATATAAGTATTATTACAAGGTAAAAATTAAGACTTCTGAGTTAATGGGAAATGTTGAGATCCCAATATCTATTAATGATGAGAAATGGAATCTAAGCTCTAGAGAGGAGATAACTTTATGGGTTTGTAAAGACTATATGTTAAATATAGGCTTTCCTGAGGTAGTTTATCTTAATGATGAAATTAGATATGTATTGAAGGAAATTACTACAAGTAATGAATACAGATACAAATTACAACCACTATCATGTATAGTAAAAGCACCTATGATTATAGATATCCATTATCAATTGCAGTATCTAGTACAAATAATTTCAAACTATGGTGAACCCTATGGCTATGGATGGTATGATGAGGGAGAAACGGCATGTGTTGGGCTTAATAGTGATATCTACTATTACAATCAGTCTATACGTTATATTTTTGAAAGATGGAGTGGAGACTTAAACACATCTAAAATTAACTTCACAATTAATGTTGATAAGCCGAAGAGAATAATTGCATTGTGGAATGAGCAATACTGTGTAAGTTTAATGTTTAAAAATCTACATGAAACCCTAGTAATAAATCCAGAATTTGCCACTATAATATTTCAGAATAACACTAAATTATCTATATCTAACTTTAATAGCTTGTGGCTTAATCCAGGCTTAATTAGGTTTGAACGTATTATTTGGGCTGGTGGAGCTGTGCATTTAAATTATACAAGTATAGAAGTTAATAAAGTAGGAGTGATTAAAATTCCATGCATGGTTGGAGATCTAACAATAAGGGTAATGGATGTCTTCGGTAATCCAGCTGATAATACTGAAGTTATAATAACGTTTCCTAACTCGAGCAAATTAGTGTTTTATACTGATAGTAATGGATATGTTTATGCTCATAATGTACACTTAAGCGATTTAAATATTGATGTTAGACATTTATTTCAAAACATTAATTTATATACTAGTAATGGACTAGATACTATTAATATTGTGATATTAGTGAGTTATAGAACTATAATTGAAATTATTAAAATATTCTTAGCATTCATATTTGCATTAATTGTACTTATAGTCTTTAAGAAGGCGTTTAAGAATGAGTCTCTCTCAAAACTATGATTATCAGCATATAAGATCTTGCTAAAGACCTTTATGTTTAAGAAATGATACTTACTGTCATGAAAAACGTAAAAGCAAATCTCAATAAATCCATGAAGCTGATTGCTGAAGTTTCTAGAATACTTATATGATAGGAAAATTATTTAATACTAGCTCTTCTTCTATACAGTAAATATATCGCTATATCAAGTGTTGATATAAATATTAATATGAATACTAAAATAATAATTAAACTATAATTTTGCATATTAGATATTGGGAACATTTGAGTTGATGGTGAAAATTCTTCTTTTTTAAATTCTGCTGGAAAGAACAATTGTTGCTCCTCACCTGCAAATAGAAAAGTCTTTGTTATTACTTGATTTCCAAGCTTAACTACTATTTTATATTCACTAAAAGGCATATCGTTAATTACCAACTGGCCTAAGGCATTAGTATTTAAATTAAGTTCAACTCCTCCAGCAGTTACTAGTTTAACATCATGGTTAGCTATTGGGCTGTTATTTGAATCCAGTAATGTAATGTTCATATCAGCAACCTGACATATAATCTTCAATACATTAGGAGATATTACTTCAAAAATATATTTCCCAGATTTAACAGTATTTTCATCTCTAAATAATACCTTCATAATAGAGTATTTACCACTACTAAGCCATACATTATTAGCTGATATGTTAAGAATTTGTTCATCAAACACTAGTTGAACTAAGCTAGGAACAATAGTTTTATCAGCATACCAGTTATAGAAGTATAAAGTAATTTTATACTTAACACTATAAATTAGTTGAAGAGTAATATTACTAGTTATATTTATAACTCTTTTTAAATTAGGAAAATTATCAAACCATTTAACAAATGATGCTTTTACATCAATAAGATTCAAAGACTCTACAGCTTCAATTAGATGAAGTCCATCGTCGATAATCTTTACAATTCTACCTGAATTATCAGTATAGAAAACTTTCCCGTCAATGTATATAGGTAGCTCTGAAATGGGAAAACCATTTTCATCAATAACCTCTATGGTTAATTTATGGTTTAGATTTTGATTTATACTTTGATCTTTAAGGTTTAAGTTTTGTCCTACTTGAGGGTATGAAAATACATAATTGTCACATATTAAAGCGTAAACTACATATTGATTTATTTGAATTATTAATAGTACACTAATAATGAAAATAATCAGTTTAAATTCCATACTCCCAGCTTAAGTATTAAGGTAAAAGTACTATATGCCGAAACCAACTATTCTTACATCTACTTTCTTAACTCCCTTAACGTTTTGGGCTTTTTCTTTAACACTATTTACAAGATATGATGAAAGAGGGCACATAGGACTTGTAAGTGCCATTTCTATTGTGACTTCATTATTTTTAACATATACATTTTTTATCATACCTAACTCTACAATACTCATTCCAAGTTCAGGATCAATAACTTTACTTACTGCATCTTTAACTGCTTTTTTAATTTCTAAATCTTCAGACTCATTCATGACCAGACCCTAGTAGAAGTTAAAATTAAAACCTTAAAAATATTTGCATTACAACTGGTTACATTAAATCTAGCAATTTAGATTTACAGCTTAATTATGTTTCATTTAGAGGATCTATCTTCCCTATTATTTTGCATTAAATGTTTAAAATTAATAGTTAGATACGTGGTATTCTTCAAATATGGAAGGAATTAAACCATAAAATAAGAATTCTAGTTAATGCTATAAATAACTATGGAATATACAACTTTACATAATTTAACTTATAAAAATAAATTGATAAAAATTTATTTTATTATTTGTTTATTCTTTCTTCTCAATTGTTATTTCTATTGTTGATACGTTTCTCTTGTTTGGATCTGTTCCAATTATATCTGTGCCTATTCGAACATCTCTTATTTTTACTTTATTAGGATAGAATTTATTAGAAACAACTTCTACTACGTCAACAGCTCTTGAAATAGCACGTCCTCTAGCCTTCACAGTTATTTCTTTACCACCAGAGCTTAACTGCATTAGTATAGCTGTAACATAGGACATTAATGGTTTCTTACCAACAAGTACTGTATTTGGTGGAACAGGAGCTATTGATTTTTCACTCATTAGCTATACCTCCTATTTTAGACTATGCACTTGCGCTTGCAAGCACTCTTAACGGGAGATGCTTATTAAGTTTTCTATAGTTTATAAGAAGACTGCTCACGTAAATTTTATGTGAGTTTATGCTCTTATTATGGTAAGTATCTATAAACATATTTAAACACTTCAATAACCCAATATGTTAGAATAAGTAAAATCGAATGTGTCAACTAACATATTATACCTGATTCCATAAGTTATCACGTCCGTAAAATCAGCTCTGTAAACTTAAGCATGAAACCATCTTAAAACTTCTAGTTTTGACAGGGTAAACATTTCCTTACCTAGTCTGGATAATTCCTTAACATTTAACAGCCAACTCTAATATGAACCTAAAGCTTAAGTTTACAAAGCGAAAAAATCTGTAGTAACATATTTATACCTGTTATGTATTTTATTAAGATATTATGGCTGATGTTCGGATTGTTGAATTAAAGAAAGTTAATATAGATAGTCCTATTATTGTATGCGGATTCCCAGATGTTGGTCTTGTTGGTGCTTTATCAACAGCTCATATTATTCAGCACTTAGATATGGATGAAATAGGTTATATTGATTCAGACGTTCTTCCTCCAGTCATAGTTCTACATAAAGGTGAAGTAAAAAATCCTCTGAGACTATATGCTAAAGATAAATTAATAGTTATATTATCCGAAATCCCAATACCTCCTGAGCTTATTAGGCCTGTAGCAAGGTCCATTATTGAATGGGCAAAAAAGAAAAATGCTAGCCTTATAGTATCTCTCGCAGGAATAGCTACCCCTGATAGACTTGAAATTGATGAGCCGAAGGTGTTTGTAGTATCATCCAGTAGTATAGCAAAGGATATAGCTGCTAAACTAAATCTTGAAACTTTAGAGGAAGGATTTATAGTGGGGCCATATGCTCTAATACTTAAAGAAGGTTTATTAAATTCCCTTTCTAACTTAGTATTGCTAGCACAATGTTTTCAACAGTATCCAGATCCTGGTGCGGCTGCTGCTGTACTTAAAATATTCAGTAAAGCTCTAGGTTTACAAATTAATGTCGATCAATTAATTCAAGAAGCTGAGGAAATTAGAATTAAAACTAGAGAACTTATGAGAAGAACCCAGAATGTAATGAGGCAAATGCAGAAAACCGCTGAGTACGAGGTACCACTAATGTATAGATAGGTGGTTTAAATGGAGCGACGTCGAAGATCAATATTTGAATATATTGATGAATTACGTTCAAGATTTGAAGAATTGTTTAATGAATTTGAAGAACAGTTTGAAAAGCCAATGTCCAATTTTGAAAAGAGATGTTTAGAACCACTGACAGAAGTTAAGGAAACCCCTAGCGAAATTATAGTTACGGTTGATCTTCCATGCGTTAGGAAAGAAGATGTAAAACTGCATGCTACGGAAAACATGTTAACTATTGAAGCACTAATGTATAGAAAAATTAAATTTGATAAGCTAAAAGCCATATACCATAAAACCGAGTTTCAATCATATCATAAGACAGTTAGACTTCCTTCACTAGTTGACCCTGAAAATGCAAGAGCAAGATTTAAATATGGAATACTTGAAGTAAGGCTTCCAAAAAAATATAAAGCTTATGATATAAAAATAGATTAGTTCTAGTTATATAGCGTCTTTAAGAAATATAATCATCATATATTTCAACTTCTTCATTATATACTACTAAATATACTTCATTTAGATTTAGTTTTTATCTTAACCTTGTCAAAGCTCAATACGTCTTGAGGACGAATTGTGGAAGTCATTAAGATAGGAATAAAAGATTTAAATATCTTAAATCACTAATCCTGGAGAGTATTATAGGTTAAAATTATTTTAGAGAGTGGCATGTTATATGGATAATGAAACTAGGTTCTGCAAACTAGTAACCATGTTATGTTATATGTGAAGCTCTGCCACGAGCTCGCTATGTTTTCACTGTTTAAAGTACTACTTAACTTATATGTTTACTACAGTTAAGAATTTAAATATATATTAATAACATCATATCATGCTAAACCACGACATGGTTGGTCATTTATTACTATTTCTTTCTATAGCATCTATCATAAAAGCCATAGTGATTACTATTTCTTCTTTAATAGTAATAGTGATTTTATATCATATAATTTATTATCTATATAGCTTCAAATTAAAGTATAATTTAAAAGGTAATTCCACATTTACCCGAGAAAAATATCCCTTTGTCTCTATACATCTACCAATAAGATCAGAACCTGTTGATTTGGTTAAACAATTTATAGAAAATATTAAAGAAATGAATTATCCGACTTCAGCGTTTGAGCTATTGATACTTAGCGATGATGATGAAAACTATGTAGAGAGTATTAGAAAACTAATAAAGGGTTATGTAGAAAATGGATTAAACATTAGAGTTTTATTTAGGAGTTCACATAGAGGATTTAAAGCAGGAGCCTTAAACCACCTCTTATATGAGAGTAGGGGTGAGTACATAGTTGTATTTGATGTTGATTCAAAACCATCACCCAATTTCTTAGCTAGAACAATTGATTATCTAGAATCTAATAAGGAATTTGCTGCATTAACAGTGAAGTGGAAACCATATAATGCTCTAAGTACACCAATTTCAGAAGCTCAAGCAGTATCATTAAACTTCCTAAGCAGAATACTATTTGATGGTAGGGAAGCTTTAGGCAGCCCTATTTTTTTAACAGGTAATGGATGTGTTATTCGAAAAAATGTATTAAAGGATGTTGGCGGCTGGCCAGAGAATACACTTATTGAAGATGTTGATTTATCTATTAAATTATTGATTAATGGTAATAGGATAAAGTACCTATATGATGTTGAGTTGCCTGTTGAAGTTCCTGAAACATATTATGCTCTCAAGAAACAGCAAAAACGGTGGGTCTATGGTGCAACTCAGGTTTTCATAAATAATTTTTGGAGTATAATTAAGTCAAATATTCCACTAAGATGGAAATTTGAGATTATTTTTCATGTAATTCAATATCATACTCTTTTATTTAATGTTGTTCTAATTGCTCTTTCATTATCCTCTTTAGCGTTGGGTTTTGATGTACTACTTATGAACTTGTATTGTTTAATATTTTTAATTCCTTTCATTTCTATATATGCTCTAGTTTATTATCACTCAACACAGGATGTAATAACTCATTCAAGAATAAAAAGAATAGTAGATATAGGCAGAAATGCAGCAGTCAGTGGAGCTCTTGCGCTAGTAGTATTTACATCATTATTAAAAGCTTTTTTAAAGCTGAAAGAACAATGGCATGTTACACCTAAAGGTAAATCTTCAAATAAGTTTAGAAGTATCGAGAAATCAGAAGCTATGTTAGGTGCTATATGTTATCTGGCTTCAATAGTAATGGTTCTCAGAGGATACATTCTATCAGCAATATGTCTATTACTGTTCGGATTGCCTTGTATTTATGTTCTAATTAAGACTATGAGCAATAAATGGTAATTCATATTAAATTGATTTTAGCTTTATGTATTAAATACTAATTTCCCTTTCTACCTTTATACTCATCAATGTAGCTGTCAATTTTCCTAATAATTTCATCTTTATATTCCCTAACTACTATAGCGCTTGCAGCATAGGCATGCCCATCTGCAACACCATATTTGTTAATAGCTGCGTTTAAAATATTTACAGCCGATGGCATTATTCCATCATCAATTTTTTTCCTTAATGGTTCCGGTGCTCTAACTGATATCTTAACGTACTTCTCCTTTATTTCTCCAAATTCCGGTATTTTTGAAGGCATATCAATGAAGCCTACAATGAATTTATTAGGATCTATAATCCTTCTCTGATATGATAGAAATGAGCAGAAAGTTCCAATAGTTTTTGTCCCCATGCCGCTGAATATGTTCCCTGCATCAAACCATTGCGTATATTTACTTTGCTTAACACCCTCATCACAGAGCTTAGAAAGCATTTTTTTATTAGCATTTCTTCTTTTACCTTCCAGATCCTTAATTACTTTACTTATTTCTTCATCTTCGCCATTAAGACATAGTTTAACTCCAAGTTCAGGTCCACCTTTATAATAGCCAACGGAACCAAGTATTTGTAGCTTTGAGAAAAGGTCGTTAATAAACATATTTATTTTGGGAGCGTATAACTTTTCATTTTTCTGTAGTATTGTTTTGTTTCCTAATGCTTCAATAAGAACATCACTATTTAATCCCTTAATTCCTTCCGGTATCTCTAAACTTCCAGTTATTGCAAGGTATGAGAGGTCAATATTCTCATTACTTATCACTTTAGCAAATAAGAAGCTGCATGTAGATCCTGAAAAATCGCTTTCACCCTTAAAGCCAAAGTTTTCAAGATTTAAATCTAGAACCATGGGATCACTAGATGGTTTAGGATCATGGTGGTCTAAGATAATGGTTAAGTTTCTTCCATTGTTGTATTGTGAAATCATATCACAATGTGGTGATCCTATATCGCAGTAAAATATATGTGTTCTTCTTTTACTGCTATGTATTTCTCTAACTACTTCTGGAAGTAGCTTTTCAAGACAGATTCTTTTCACATCTAGTCCTATTCGATTTAAAGCCATGGAAATTATAGCTCCTGCCGATATTCCATCAGCATCATCATGATATATTACTAGGGCATTTTCTACTTTAATAGAATTGATGAGTTTTATGGCTTCAATTGCTTTTTTAATAAATTCCTTCATTATATTGTACTTATGTATACAAGTATTTATACCTTTATTATAGTGGCTAGAATATTTCACTTAGCTTAAGTCTTCTTGCAGTAATCCGCGCCCACTCCGCTACTTTAACTGTATCTCTTGTTTCTGATATCATGTTTGTTAAGGGAAAGTTCTTACTTAATGTTATGGTGCTTATATATGTTTTCACTCATGAAGACATATATTAATAGGAAACTTTCTAATTGGTGGAAGTCATAGACTCATTTTAATAGTTTAAATCATTAAGTTTCATATTAATATTAATAAGAGAGTATTCATAGGAGTATTGGATTTTTACTGGTTGATTATTTTAGAATTAAATTGAATCTAGGGGAAGGTTTTATACGTAGCTTTCGAACCACATCTAAGAAGAACTATTTACATAATTGCTTTGATGTAGCCAACATATTAGCACCTCTGACATTCATTAAGAGGATTAAGACTATTTACAGTTTAAAATAGTTGTACTAACTGATGGTGTATCATACTATAGGGCTTCATGTAAGAATCCATATTAATGAAGTCCTATAGTATTTCTGTATATGAAGTTTTTTGGGGTTGGGTGGTGATTGGAAGTTATTAAGCCCTTGTCTCCTTCTAGAGCAGGGTTAGTAGGCTTAGATCTATGATAGAATGGTCTGAACAGCATGCTCTAAGTCTTATAGCTAAATGTAGTTCATATAGGATGCTAGGATAGATTTAAGCATTGGAATCTTAAAGACGTTATTTAAGATTCTTGAAACATTTATCTAAAGGATATTCTGTAGATAGGCTTAGCTTGGATAAAGTTGCTGTTGATAGTACTACAAACTTCTCAAGATGTTAAACTCAATAAAATTATTGCAAAACCTCATAAAATATGCTAGTTGCTAATTGTCTCTAAAGACTTTACAATAAATTTGGTAGGTATTAGTAAATTCTAGTATATTTATTATTGGCCTAAATATTATATTTCTCAGTAATTTTGAGAAGTTTCTCTCTAATGTTAAATAGTATGGTGTTAAGCTCTTCTTCGGGAGATGCTTTTAAGTTTTCGATAATTTTAAGTATTTCATCATCAATTTTAAGTATTTCAATTTCATGAATAATAGGATTTAAATCTGCAATTTTATATAAAATCTTGAATCTATTATGTATGTAATTTAACTTTGTAATAAATTCATTAATGTTTTTATCATTTAATACCTCAATAGTTTTTCTAAGCAGATCACCTAGCATTTGTTGACATAAAGCTTTAACCTCATTATGTTCTAGATGTCCATATAAAAGCAGCACTATTGAAACTCCAAATCTATATGCTTCTCCTCTACTTAGAAAGTATCCTTTATTTATAAGTTCATCTAATATTTCTACTTTCCATTTAGTATCTCGTAGTATTAGTGTTTGAGAAATTTTTCTAGCCATTTTTATAACCAGTATATAGTTTTACGGCTGCTATTGAACCCTACTCAATTATATAAGCGTTTTCATTTAATGTGTTTTAGATCTAAAATTAAGTATATGTAATTATTCAATTTTTGAAATAATATTGTTTATTCTTGTTTTTAAGTATGTTCTGCTTAAATTTAAGGTATCTCTACCTTTTTGAGTTATATTATAAACCTTATTTTTACCATCGATATTTATGGAGTTTATATATCCTTTCATCTCCATATCTCTAAGTATTGTATAAAAGGTGCTAAGCTTTACTTTCATATTTAATGTTTTAGTTATTCTTTTCAGTATATGATATCCTCCTAGTAACTCCTCAGAATCTAATACTTGAAGTATAAGTACCCTAGCTAATGCATTAACTATAAACTTACTAATAATGCTATCTAGACCCATTACTAACCCTAACATTATATAGCTTAGGTTATAATATAAATTTAACTTTTATCTATACTATGATACAACACATGCAATCCATCCACAATCTAGACATTTAATACATTTTTCTTCATATACAAATCTTCTTGAGCTACACTCTGGACATACTTCTACTCCCTTTTTAATGTTGTGTTGGTCTTCAAAATCCTCTGACTTTACTGTTTGTATGAAGATTGACACATTAAGCTTCGGTATTATTCCCAGTTTAGACATTATGTTTAATGTTTCGTTTTTAATATGTTTAACATATCCCCCTTTTCTCTGTGATGGTGTTACAAGAACTTGCGTACCTTTTGATCCATCTCTATATATTGTTAAGCCCTTTAAGTTCAATTTGTAAGCTAGATAAAAGGCTTTTTCAACATCTTCTATTGAAACCCAGCTTGGCATATTAATTGTTTTGCTAACAGCTGCACATATCCATTTGCTTATTTCAGCCTGTGCTCTAATATGATCCCACCATGGAATATCATAGGCTACAAGAAAAACATTCTTCATATCTTCAGGCATATCTATTATTTCTTGTAAGGACCCGCCATTATCTGCTATTTTCTTAAGTAGTGATTCATCATATAACCCTCTTTCTCTAAGCTGTCTTTCAAATTCTACATCCACATAGAAGAATTGGCCTGCTGTTACTCTTTTCTCATATACTAATGCATATTGAGGCTCAATTCCTGAAGATGTGTCTACAAGCATTGATATTGACCCAGTTGGAGCTATGGTCGTTACTTCAGCATTCCTAATACCATTAGTCATTATTTCTTTTCGAATTTCATCCCAGTTAAGTGTCCAAAGCTCCTTATAGTAATATCCCTCAATAGGCATGTCTCCATTAACATAGTTTGAAACATTAAATAATGGGAATTCCCCTCTTTTCTTAGACATTTCAATAGATGCCTTCATTGCGTAATATGTTAAGTACTCAGCGAACTTCCTCATTAAAGCAAATCCTTCCTCACTATTATATGGTATTCCTAAAGCAAATAGAGTATCTGCAAGCCCCATTAGTCCAAGACCTATTTTTCTAGTTTTCTTGGTATTTTCTTCTATTTCTCTTATTGGAAACTTGTTAACATCGATAATGTTATCTAGAAATCTCTGAGCAATCATTATTGTTTCACTATAATCATTCCAATCAAAAATTATACCTGAATCACTAACCTTTATAAATGCGTAAAGATTTATTGAGCCTAAGTTACATGATTCATATGGGTATAGAGGTTCTTCACCACAAGGATTTGTTGATTTAATATCTCCTAGAAAACTTACCATAATATTTCTTCTATTAATATTATCCATGAAAAGCACTCCAGGATCTCCTGTTCTCCAAGCCATTTCAGCAATCATGTGAAATAGTGTTTTCGGATTTATTTCCCTCCACACTTTACCATCTCTCGGATTCCTTAATGGGTATGGTTTATCATTACTATAATAGTTCCAGAAGTCTGGCGTTATCATTACAGATAAGTTGAAATTTTCTAAATTCCCCTCCTTAGATTTTGCAAGAATAAATTTCTCTATGTCTGGATGCCATATTTCAAGTATTCCCATATTTGCTCCTCTTCTCTTCCCTCCTTGCTTCACCACTTCTGTTACCGTATCTATTATTTTCATAAATGATACTGGACCGCTTGCTACTCCCTTTGTCGATGAGACAATGTCTCCCTCAGCTCTAAGCTTTGAGTAGTTGATGCCTACTCCTCCTCCACTCTTAAATATTATTGCTGCGTCAGTTGCAGCTTTCATAATTGACTCCATATCATCATCGATATTAAGTACAAAACATGCTGAAAGCTGTCCAAGTCTTGTTCCAGCATTAAATAGTGTTGGTGAATTTGGTAAGAACTTTTTCTCAGTCATTAATCTATAGTACTTCATGAAGTCATCATAATGATTGTCAAAATCTCCCTGAGTGATCTTGCTTAAGAACATACTCCAAGAAATCTTCATTTTACCTTGATTATTTAGTTCATCATAAAGTTTTTTCATACATTCTAAGTGCCATTCATTCCAATATATTTTAAACCCTTTTTCACACTTACCTAAACCAAGTTTTCCTAACCATTTAGTTGGGTTAAATTCTTCATATGGATGTACTGCTTGGCCTCCATGTTTACTAAATATTCTCTCATCATAAACTATATCCGGTATAACAACTAGTGCAGCTACTCTCTCAAATAATTGTTTAGGTCCTTCTATAATTTTTCCATCCTCATCTTTTAATAGATATCTAGAGGCCATTAGCCTTATAGCATTAATTGAAAAGCTTTTATCAACTTCATCAACGTAGTTCTTATTGAGTACCGCCATCTTTTCCTTTCTTATCCTCTCCCTCTCTTTTCTATATAGGATGTATGCCTTTGCTACTTCATATAAATCGTATTTAACAAGAACAAGCTCAACAATATCTTGAATATCTTCTACATGAGGAGCCTGCTCTATTTCACCGAACTTTTCATCAACTATTTTAAGAACAGCTTGAACAACCTTTTTTAAAAGTTTTTCATCATATTTACCTGTTGCTAGCATTGCTTTTCTAATAGCTATCTCAATTCTTTGAGAATCAAAGTCTACAATTCTTCCATCTCTTTTAATAATTTTTTTAACCCTAATATTCACTTAAAGCGCCTCAGTATAGCTTCCTACACATATTAAAGAATTATTCGCATAATATCTTGATAAGTTTGTCTATTTTTTAACTAATATGATATTACATTAGTCTACCTAACCTAATGGCTCCAGGTACATCTTCTAAATTATTACAATGTAGCAATTAATTACCACCTAACTATCAGAATGCTTCTCTCATAAAGCCAATAATATCAGCTTTAGAAACTAAACCAACTATCTCTCCCTTTTCTGAAACAAGTATTATAGGGTAAAACTTAAGTAATTGAACAGCAACTGTTAGTGGAGTATCCTCCGGTAATATTGGTGGGGGGGTATCCATGATTTTTGAAACTTTAACTTCAGACATTTTTACCCCTCCAGTTACTCCATTTAAAATTGTTGACTCTGTCACCATACCAACCAGCCTACCTCCATCAAATACTGGAACCTGGGATATTGCATATTTTAACATTTTTTCAGCAACCTCCTTAATAGTTTCATTTACATCAGCATGAATAATATTTTTAACCATTACATCCCCGATTTTTACATCTTTTTTAAAGCTAAGCTTAGTTAAAGCATCTATGACCTGTTTATACTTTGAGTATGTTGGATCTATTTTTCCAGATTCGAGTTTAGCGATAAATGACTGACTTACACCTGCAAGTCTCGCTAATTCTCTCTGAGTTATTCCAAGTTTTCTTCTTATTTCCCCTATCCTACATGGATCAATAAACATGCATATCAACATCTAAATCTTCCAGAATCATTAATAAATATTTTTATGAAAGTAAAATTCCTATAGGAATCTTTATAGATTATTGTCTTGTGACTTAGCTACGTTCCACACATAGATTTCAACATTTTATTCTGGTTTATATTAAGTATTTTGAAATTGGCAGCTAAAAGCTATGTTTAAGATATGGAGGGGAATTAAACCGTAAGTATAGATTATCGTAGCAATCATGATTGTTTAAACTGCTTTAGATTCTAGATGGAATAAAACTCTCAGAAATGCTTAAATATTGCTAAAACTATAGCCTTGTAAGGTGTTCATATGAGCCAAACGACTGTACTATAAAGTATGGAAATGGTGAATGTAAGCTAAATACATTATCTGTTAAAGTTAAAGCCCCATCAAGTATAGCTAATATAGGTCCAGGTTTTGATATACTTGCACTTGCTGTTGATCTATACTATGACGAGGTTAAAGTCTCTATAGATAAATATTCAAGCAGTATTAAATTAAGAGTTCTCGGATATAAAGTTCCAGAAGATCCTAATGAAAATACTGCTGGAGTAGTTGCAAGGGAGTTTCTTGAAAAGTTTAATATTAAGTCTGGTTTAAATATAGATATTTTAAAGGGCATTAAGCCAGGTTTAGGTCTTGGAAGTAGTGCAGCAACAGCAGCTGCAACAGTAGTTGCATTAAGTAAACTATTTAACATAGATTTATCAGTAGAGGAAATGGTTTTATTGGCTTCAAAAGGTGAAGTAGTCTCTGCAGGTACAGCTCATCTTGATAATGTATCTGCAGCTTTACTTGGCGGGTTTACTATTACATGTTTTGATAGTAATGGTATTGTTAAGGTTTTCCATATAGCTCCTCCAAGCGATTTAAGAGTTGTTATAGCTATACCTCACGTAGATGTGAAGCCGATGAAAACATCGTATGCTAGAAATATTATTCCAAGACATGTTGAATTAAGTAAACTAGTACTAAATACTAGTAGGATTGCAGGTATTATGATTGGAATTTTAAGAGGGGATTCTGATCTCCTAAGTAGTTTTATATGTGATGAGGTTATTGAGCCTGCAAGATCAAGAATTTATACATACTATCCATACATAAGATCAGCTCTTAATAAACTCGGTATTAAAGGAGTTATGATTTGTGGAGCTGGTCCAAGTATAGCTGCAATTCCTCCTAGAAGTATGAGTATTGATAGTGTTGTAGAAGCTTTAAAGTCTGAATTTAGATCTTTAGGTTTAAATACTGATGTCTATGTAGTAAAGCCTACGAATGGTTGTAGAATCATCAATTAGTTATAGGTGTTTGTTTTGAAGATTGTGATGAAGTTTGGAGGATCCTCTATTGATAATTCTCAAAAAATGCTTAGAGCTGCTGAGATAGTTGCTAGTAGAGTTAAATCCAATGATAGTGTTATAGTAGTTGTATCAGCTCTTGCAGAAGTAACAGATAATTTAATTTCTGCAGCTAAACTATCTATAAAGGATATAAATAGTGCTAGAAGAATCATAGATAAAATTTTGCTAAAACATTTAAACATTTTAGATAAAATTTCAAATCAAAATTTAAGAATTCTACTGGAAAATAGTATAAGATCAAGTATATGTGAGCTAAATAATACATTAAATAAGTTAGTAGGTATGAATAATGTACCTATGGATGTTCTTGATAATATTGTATCCTTTGGAGAGAGACTTTCAGCCCCAATATTCTCAAGCTATCTAGAAGAGCTTGGTATTAACTCTAAGCCGCTTAATGGATGGGAGGCTGGAATAATAACTGATGAAAATTACGGTAGTGCCAACCCTATTCCTTCTGTTAGTAAATTAATAAAGGAAAAAATAGAACCAATAATAGATTCAGGTATAGTTCCTGTAGTTACTGGTTTTATAGGGTTAAGTGTAAACGGTAAAATAACAACCCTTGGAAGAGGGGGGTCAGACTATACAGCATCACTAGTAGCTTCATCCTTGATTGTTGATGAGCTATGGTTATGGACAGATGTTGATGGCTTAATGACAGCTGACCCCAGGATAGTTTCAAAAGCAAAGCCTATTAAACTTCTATCTTACAATGAGGCTATTGAGCTATGTTTCTTTGGAGCTAAAAAGCTTCACCACAAAACATTTGAGCCAATAATGGATTTAGGAATTCCTATAAGAATTAAAAATATTATGAATCCAGATTCTGAAGGTACACTTATAGTTAAAGATAAGTTATCCTCATCAGCTAGAGCTATATGTGTTTTAAACGGCTCAATCATAATTACGATTGAGAATGTTGGTTTTCATCATAAACCTTTAAATAACATAATATCAGCACTGAATGGAAGAAACATTAAATATGATGATATTAGTATGATAGCTGTAGTCGGCGTTAATTTTCCTCTACATCTAGAGATAGTGCAGCAAATAGTCAAGTTATTAATTAGTCAAGGAGTAGATATTCAAGCCGTATTTTCGCTAGGTAACAGTACAATATTATTGGTTAGTAATGGACTTGAAGGGAAAGCTGCCAACTTAGTTCATGATATAGTTATTAGTGGTGATTAAATGTCAAAGCTTAAAACCGCAATTATAGGAGCAACAGGACTTGTAGGTCAGAACTTAGTTAGAATACTAAGTAAACATCCTTGGTTTGATGTAGTCTCATTGTTTGCATCTAAAAAATCTGCAGGTAAAAAGTATTATGAAGCTGCTAAATGGTATGTGGAGAATTCATTACCTGATGATATAGGTGAAATCAAGGTGGAATATATGGAAAATGTTGAAGACCACTATGATGTAGATATCTTCTTTTCAGCTATACCATCAGACATAGCAGCATATATTGAGCCTAAACTTGCAAAAAAAGGCTACATCGTAATAAGCGACTCCAGCATCTATAGAATGGATAACGACATTCCCATAATAATTCCTGAAATAAACCCTAATCATTTAAGTCTTATTAATGAGCAGAGAAAAAATAGAAATTGGAGTGGATTTATAGTTAAGACATCGAATTGTACTGCCTCAATTTTATCATTATCTCTTAAACCAATACTTAACCTAACAAATATAGAAAAAATTATAGTTTCAACAATGCAGTCTATATCGGGAGCAGGATATTTAGGCTTACCATCAATGGCTATTCTAGGGAATATTATACCCTACATAGAGAATGAAGAGGAAAAAATTGAACGTGAATCATTAAAAATTCTGGGATCACTCCACAATGGCAGGATACTTCCTGCTCATTTTAAAATTTCTGCAAGTTGTAATAGAGTTCCAGTATATGAGGGACATATGATAAATGTCTTTCTTGAAGCAAGTATTGAGATAGATGCTGCTGATGTAGTTAAGGCTATGGAGACATTTACAGGATTACCTCAGAAATTAAGTCTTCCAACAGCTCCTAAAAAACCAATAATTGTAAGAAGAGAGCCTGACAGGCCACAGCCAATACTTGATAAAGGAGCTCTAAACGGTATGGCAATTGTCGTTGGAAGAATAAGAAATGATAGTATTGGTAAAAAGTATTTAAAATATACTGTGCTTGGAAATAACATGATTAGAGGAGCTGCTGGAACAGCTGTTCTTATAGCTGAAACTCTTAAGACATATGATTTATCTATAGAATGCTTTTAGTTTACTCTACATAATTAGAAACACTACTAGCAAAACATATTTAAATAACTATATTAAGTAATCATATGCCTAAGAGCATGAATGTTATTCTAAAAAAGCTCCTAAAGGAAAAGGGATTAGAACAGTTGGATGTTTACACATATCCAGATAGAGACGTTATTAGAGTTAAGAGACTAAGCGATCAGAAAATATTTTTAGTAGAAATACATGGCGGTAGAAGAAACTTTAAACCAGAAGATATTTTAAACATTGTTATATCAAATATTAAAAAGAAATAGTGTTTAACTATAACTATTGAACTTATTGCAAACTCATAGAGTATATTGGTGATTAATAACTCTAAAGACTTCTGTAATAAGCTTCATTGGTTAAGAATGTATTAATAGATTTAGCGAGTATTCTTGCAGCCTTTATGGGCTCTGGTATCTTTCCACTTATAGTAAACCTGTTTAATATTTGTCTACAGGTAAGTTTTCCCATACCTAGATATCTTACAAATACATCATAACCTGTATTTAGCTTAATTCTTTCCCTATCTCCATTTCTCCTATATATTTCAATACGTCTATCATAATCCTGTGGAAAAATATTTCTGAAATGCTCATCTAAGCCCAGCGACTCCTTATATGTTAACGATACTAATGGTATCTTTATTTCGCTATATATTCTATTTAAGTCTATAACATTATACCAGCTAATTATACATCCGTTAATAAATAGTACACTAACATCCCTCCTTTTGAGTTTTTTATACAAATTTAGTATAGCATCCGTAGCATCCAATCCACCTATAGTTACATACGAGAATGAAAAACCATCTACTAAAAAATCCCCCCTCATAATAACTCCGGCTAAAACTGATTTACTACTAATATTTCGTGTAAAGCTTTCAGCAATACCGAGAGCTCTAATCCCTTTCTTAAAGGTATGCAGCATCACAAAGTAATTTTTAAGCCTAAATAAAAGCATTAGCATCAAAAATCTATAACGATTATGTAAGAACCCATCTCTAAACTAGACTAAAATAGATTTTATTTGATTGTTAGAGGGCACTTCCCTACTGTGCAGCTACTCTTGATCTTTCTGCACCATCCACCCTTCTCGAAGCGGCATGCATGCCTCAACTCCTGAAATGTTAAGCTCACGATGTCAAGCCGCTTAACTCCCTTCATCGAGGGCTTGGATAGACGGTAAAGTATGGTTGGTCTGCCTCAGCCACACTTCACAGCCTTCCTAGATACTATGCCGGCTGCAACGAGATGCCTCAAATGGTTATAGACTGTTTGACATGCGAAGCCAGAGCCATTCATGATCTGCTTCAGGCTCAAAGCCCTTCCCCACCAAGCACCTCAACCAAAGACCTACAAACCCAATCCACAAACACATGGAAATTTTAGTTACTTAAATCTAGTTTTGGGATGAGTTCTAAATATAAATACTCTTAAAGATTTACATTATTTAATGACATAAACGTTAAATTATTATTGACAAATACAAAAGTGATTTAAGATTAATAAAAAGCAAATTCTTGCTTGCAACTTTACTACATCTCACATAAAAACATCAATACTTCTTACCTCAATTTATGTTAAGTATACCTAAAAATTGATAGTTAAGATACATGTATTTGAAGTATGGGAAGAATTAAGCTACAAAGTACAATCCCCAACGATAAACCAGAAATTAAGCTTCAAGAGGTAATAGTAGTATGTATTATTATGATGAGAAGAAGTAATTAAATAAATACCTAAAATGCTTATATATACGCGTTAAGGTTAAGTATTAGGGGTAATGGTGAAGGCTAAGAGTGCTGTGAGAATTGGTAGAATAGTTTTAAAAACCTTAACAAATCATCTTATCGCTGAAGCCTATGAAATTCCAAGAATATATGAGTTAGTATATGGTAGGAATGGAGAAGAAATAGGTATGGTTATTGATATTCTTGGAAATGTTAATGCTCCATTCCTAGCCATAAAGCCAAATGATAAATATAAAGATAAATCTAACAAGCTTATAGGAGAAGATATATTTACTATTAGATCTAAAGACAAGCCTAAGCAACATCAGTAAGCTTATATTATCTTATTCATTAAATAAGTAGTAAAGATTACCAAGCATAATTGAGTAGTTAATTACAATCTTAAAGAAATAAACTGTAGTTTAAGGTAAGTAAATATATCATTTCAAATTATGGGCTTTAAGTAAAATAATGAAGGGTATCTCTATTAGAGGGCTCCTGCCTCAACGATCAGACTTAATCCTAGCGTCTAGAGCACAGTTTTTCTTAACAGAAATTTTCTTTAAACTAGAAGTTAGATTGTAGAATTTTTATTTCTAAGAGCATAAACTCTATTATTCTATGCAACCCACGTCTACAAGAGCAAAATATATTAAAATACAAGTATTTCAACCCTCACGGAGAAGCTTTTCATTTATGGGGTTAAATATTCTACATTATTCTAAGCAAAATATATATTCTGTGTGGAATAAACTTTTACATGAATGATCTGCCTCTACAAGGTGAATTAGTGCTTAGAAGGCTTATTGATGCTATGAGGAAAAAATACATTGATGAAAGAAATAGTTATAGAAGGTATTATGAAGATAAAGGCTATGAAATTGTATTCGTACATGAGCTATGCGAATGTTCACGTAAAATGCGATACTCAAAACTTTTCCCAGAAATCGGTATATTAAAGTTATTTAAACCACATGTAATTAGAGGTGAATTAATTCACCTAGCTCTTGAAGGTATTTCAAATATGAAAGCTAATGTAAAAAGCGAAAAAAGAGTTAAGATTAATAATAGAGATTTTTTAATTGCTGGCTCGGTAGATTTATATGATGAAAGCCGTAAAAGAGTTATAGAGATAAAAACTGTTAAAAGCATTGCTAACACGCCGTTTGAACATCATATATTACAGACACGTATGTATTTATGGCTTTTAAATGTAAAGGATGCTGAATTATGGTACTTTGCAAGCGATGGCGTAAAGTTTTATTATATAAATAATCCATGTACAGATAGCGAAATTCAGGAAATAATTAATAATCCATCAGCTCCAAGATGGCCTCAATGGGAGTGTAATATGTGTGAATATGACCAATTATGCGAATTAAAAATACAGGGAACTAAGTAGAGATATAATGCTAACTGGAGAGTATTAACCATCATTAATGCTGGTTTATGATTATAAGTGATTACATTTAGATAGTTTGTTAGAGGAGAAACTGTGGATAATATTTTACAGCATTTATCTATATTTGTCTGAATTATTTCTTAGCTCTGGACTTCAGAATTTGGAAGCGTATTTAAGGAGTTTTAGCCTTAGGGCTAGAGAGGATTTTGTTGATATGGCTTAGGTTTAATTCATGAAGAAGAATTCTACGTTTAGAGATATGTTTAAGATTTTAAAACATAGTTTCTAGAGGCTTAGAATTGGAATGTTGTTAGCATAGTATTACTTATGGGGTTTAGAAACTGTTTTTATTTAGCGTAAGTTTATTAATGTAGCATCTACTACTAATGTGGTAAGCCCAAATGCCTATAGGCAATATGTGGGTATAGAATACAGGATAGATGTGCTGTCTTCACCCGTTCATGGCGGTAGTCCTCCCATGAAATGAGGGGAAAGGAATGAAAGTTTACGCTGGACTAGAACGGAAGCATATACTTAGAGCTTTAAGCCAGTTAAGATTTAGCACGTGATGGTAAGTCTTGAGGAGTGTAGCCCATGCTGAGAATTATTTAAAAGATAAAGGATTGCTAAAGGTATTTGATATTCTTCCCACGCAGATGTAACAGCAAAATCAAATAAGAACTTCTAAATCCATACAGAGCATACTACAACAAATCAGTCCATACAGCCTTGGAGAACACCAATACTTATGAAAGGAATGGCTAGATTTAAAACTTAATTAAAGACAATATTCAATGTCCTTAATTAACAGGTCCTTCTATTTAGCTCTGTAAACTTAAGCATGAAACCATCTTTAAACCTCTAGTTTTGACAGGGTAAACATTTCCTTACCTAGTCTGGATAATTCCTTAACATTTAACAGCTAACTCTAATATGAACCTAAAGCTTAAGTTTACAAGATGTTCTATTTCGTCTTGTAAACTTAAGCATGTTTTATCACCTCTATTATTGGTATTGTATTTTCTATGAATTCTTTGCTTTAACTCTTTTATTTATTCATGTTTCGTTTAGCATTATCATTATTGATTTTAGAAGCATTTTTGCATGCTCCTCATCGCATCCATCCTTAATGCATGGTATGTAGTTATCGAATAGTTTAGTCCTATCCTTAACGTACTCTATTATCCTCTCCATTAAATTCCTAACTTCAATACTATATACCCCATGCCTTAGATTGAGAATCCTACATGAAGCCCTATAATAAGGAGCACCGTCAGTCAATATAATTATTTTTGAGCCGCATATAGCCCTAATCTTCTTAATGAATGCCATTGATGTTAGTATGTTAGCAACATCAAAAGTCATCATGCACACGATCCTCCTCAAGTAGGGCTCGAAGGCAATATACAACACCCTCTCTCTAGAACCTATCTAATCAGTATCATCAACAAGTAAGACTTTAGCATTCCTACGAATACATTCATCAGGAAATAGAAAACATAAGGATCTAAACCATGATAGAATAGATGTATGACTCCTACATATTATAAAGCTTAAAATATCTGAGGCAGCTCTTGAAGAATATGAATGAAAATATATATAAGCACCATAAACAATTAGGATAAATGGGGTTCTCTCCCTAATAAATCTAACAACTTTAGACATGGTTTCACCATAGATAAGGAGAGAACCCCCAAATAAAGCTTAAGCCCAATTGACTGGTCAAATAAGAGAATTAAACCACAAGCTTAAGTTTACAAGATGTTCTATTTTCCAGAAAACTTTATATATTGCTAACCTCTCAGTATTAGAGGTGAATACATGGGTGGTTTAATTCATTTTAGGTGATGGTCTTCATATTTAAATCAACACGTACGAATGGTTTTATATTTGGCTTTGAAACCATCTATTCATTAAAGTCCCTTCTGGAGGTGTCTTACAATGGGTAAAATCAGATTTGCAATTCCTAAAGGTTCATTGGAGCGTAATACTTACCTTCTTCTCGAACAGTCTGGCTATAGGATTTCCGGCCTTGAAAGATCTTATCGTCCATTAATTAATGATCCAGATATCAGTCTCAAAATTCTTCGCCCTCAAGAAATTCCAATACATGTTTCTGAAGGCCTTATTGATATTGGTATAACCGGCATTGACTGGATTGCTGAAGTTAATGCTGACGTTAGGATATTGTTAAGACTTGATTATGGTCTTGTAAGATTAGTACTAGCTGTTCCTAAGGAATATGAACATGTGGAAACATTATCTGAACTGATTAGAGAGTTTAATAAGCTAGGTAAGAGACTAAAAATATCTACTGAATACTTGAATCTAACGTGTAAATACTTGATGAGTAATGATGAATATTTAAAGCTTTACGGTTCGCAAGAGCCTGTCACTATAACTCCATGGTGGAGAAAAGGTTCTAATTCAATGGTTAATGTAATACTTTCATTCGGCGCTACTGAAGCTAAGCCTCCTGAAGATGCGGATGCTATTGTTGATGTTGTTGAAACTGGAATTACACTTATTCAAAATAATCTTAAGCCAATAGAAGTTTTAATGGAGTCATGTGCAGTATTAATATCAAATAAAGAATCATTAAAGGACAATATTAAACGTGAAAAGATATATGATATACTTGCGCTTATCAAAGGTGTTATTGATGGTAGAAGGAGAATTCATGTATTTATGAATGTAAAGGAGGAGAATTTAAACAATATACTTTCAGTAGTTCCTGCTCTTAAAAGTCCTACTGTTTCTCCTCTATCACTTAAAGGCTGGTATGCTATTAATACCGTTATTGATAAAGATGAGTTTCTAAGAATCTTACCGTTAATTAGGAAATTTGCACAAGGAATTGTCGTACATGAACCTAGACAAGTTCTCTCTCTTGATGAGGTGTTATAAATGGATTTAATTAAGATTGGGCAGCTTAAAGATATGTATACTAGCTTATTGAGTAAACGATGTGGAAACTACATATCTAAAAACGAATTAGAATATGTTGAGAATATAATAAGATATGTTAGAGAGAAGGGTGATGAGGCATTGGTTAATTTAACTAATAAATTTGATGGTGTTAAAATGTCGAAGAAGGATATCGTTGTTTCAGAAGATGAAATAAGGGAAGCGTACAGTGTTGTACGTGAAGATGATATCAACGCTATTAAAACTTTAAAAGATAATGTAATGAGAGTTGAGGAACTTCTAATTAAGAGCTTAAACTTATCATTATCCATTAATGGTTTTACAATAAAATACACTGCTAAGCCTTTTAGTAGTATAGGTGTTTACGCTCCTGGTGGTTTAGCATATTATCCAAGTTCATTAATCATGTCTACTGCACCAGCACTTGTTGCAGGTGTTTCAAGAATATGCATTTGTACACCTCCTAAGTTAGACATTAAGATTAATCCAATGATTCTTGTTGCTGCTGATATTTGTGGTGCTAGGGAAATTTACCGTGTTGGCGGTGCTCAGGCTATAGCGGCATTAGCGTACGGTACTGAAACAATAAAACCTGTAAGTAAGATTGTAGGTCCTGGAGGAAAGCATGTAAATATTGCTAAGCTACTAGTATCTAGAGATGTATTAATAGATATGTTTGCAGGCCCCTCTGAACTACTGGTTTTAGCTGATGATTCCGCTAACCCTAAATCTATAGCTTTAGATCTTATTTCACAAGCTGAACATGGCCCAGACTCTATTGTTGGATTGGTAACTACATCAAAACAGCTAGCATTAAATGTATATTCAAATATACTTAATGTAATAAATAGCTTACCTCGACATGACATTATTGAGAGGTCGCTGTCAAATCATGGTTTCATAGCATTATGTACTAGTTTAAATGAAGCTATAGAATTTATTAATAATTTTGCTCCTGAACATCTTGAAATAGTGGTTGATGAGTGGGAATATGTTGTTGAAAGAATATTGAATGCTGGATTAATACTAATCGGCAACTACACTCCTGTTGCAGCCTCAGATTATTATATTGGTGTTAATCACGTTTTACCTACAGGCGGATATGCTAGGGTATATTCAGGTTTATCCTCATTAGATTTCGTTAAGAGAGTATATATTGTTTCTGGAAGTGCTGATGGGTTAAGGGCTTCTCTAAATACCGTTAAGGTGCTTGCAGTTAATGAAAATCTACCTAATCATTTCCTATCTGTTAAGTATAGACTTAATGAGATGTAGCTGATATGAATCAGGAAGCCATAAAGCTTGATGCTAATGAAAACTTCTTTATACCAAGAAATTTTCTATCCAACCTTGTTAAAGAGATAGCTGATGAGGTGGATTTAAGACTTTATCCTAGTGGTGAAGTATACATGCTTTTAATGCGTGAAATCAGCTCTCTACTAAACGTATCTGTAGAATCAATAGTTATAGGAAATGGAAGTGATGATTTAATAGCTTTACTTGTTAAGGTTTTAGCTAAAAGAGGTATTATAACCACTAATCCAACATTTAGAATTTACAGATGGGCTGCTGAAGTATTTAATGTTAAGGTCTATGAAAGCATGTTAACTGTAGACTTTAATATAGATGTTAATAATATTTTAAGGTTTAATGATGTTGCAGACCTCTGCTTTATATGTTCACCAAACAATCCTACAGGTAATCAGTTTAGAATTGATGATTTAGAAAAGTTAATAAATGAATTTAATGGTGTTGTTGCAATTGATGAAGCTTACGTAGACTTTGCTGATTATTCAGCTATAAATCTACTGAGTAAATATGATAACCTCGTTATTATTCGAACATTCTCAAAAGGTTTCGGGCTAGCTTCATTTAGACTAGGTTTTCTAGTAACATCATATAAGCTAGCAGATAAATTAAGATTCTCTCTTCCCCCGTTTAATGTTAATACCATATCGGTACTTATGGGGGTTAAGATTATTAAAAATAGAGGAATTATAGAGGAGGCTATTAAGAAATTAAAAATTGAAAGAGAACGACTAATTAATGCTTTAAATACAATCAATGGAGTTAAACCATTTAACTCAAAAGCTAATTTCATATTCTTTAAAACAAGAATAAATGCAAACTCTATCTATAACTACCTATGTAGGAATAATGTATTTGTAAGAAGATTTGAAAGCCCTCCAATTAATAATCATTATTTAAGAGTTACCGTTGGGACTCCTGATATGAATGATGTTTTTATTGATGTTTTGAGGAGGTCTATATCGCTATGAGAATGTATGAGCTTTCACGTAAAACACTTGAAACTGAAGTATATGTTAAGGTTAATATAGATGGTTCTGGTGAATCTTTAATTGATTCTTGTATTACCTTCTTAAACCATATGCTAAAAACATTTTCATTATTTAGTTCTTTTGATCTAGTTATTAGAGCTGAAGGTGATTTAAGACATCATATAATTGAGGATATAGCTATATGTCTCGGTAAAGCTATAGATAACGCTTTAGGCAATAGAGATAATATTGAAAGATTTAGTACTTCAATTATCCCAATGAACGGTTCTCTTGCATTAGTATCGCTAGATCTTGCTAGAAGACCCTATGCCATAGTAAAATTAAACTGTACTGGTGAGAAGGTTGATGATGTACTAGTACAGGAAGTAGAGCATTTTCTAGTAAGTCTTGCTCATTCCGCTAATATAACATTACATGTAAACGTTCTTTATGGTGAAGATGATCATCATAAAGTTGAAGCTGTGTTTAAAGCTCTTGGATTAGCATTTAAGAATGCTACTCGCCTTAGTAAAGGCTGTAAAAGTGTTAAAGGTACTGTTTAATTCACTATAACCTAACCTAATTTCCCACCTATACACTCAGCTTTTAAAAAGCTATAATTGTAACTTAAGTCAATGAGTAATGAAAAGCTTTCAACTCATAAAATGAAATCTATAGCTATTCACTATACCTCATAAGCATGTTGAGTGCTTTTAGAACTCTAAATAGCCTTATTCAAAGCTTCTTTCAGCTCTGGATTAGGAAGTACATTTTAAGACTTAATCTAGGTCCATATGGGGCTTTACGAAATTCTGTAAGTCTATATTCATTGCTGTTTACTTGACAGGCATAAAGGCCAGTAATGCAGAAAATAAGTTAAAATTTCACATAAGAACAGGGATACATTTTAGCAGTAACTGAAGCTCATAGTTTGAAAACTCTAGATTTATAAAGAATTTCGAAATATGGTAAGATTAATACATGTATAGATTAGTCATCGATGTATGGACTTTAAAGGCTATTATAGGTTATGTAAAGCTTAGGAAGGATTGTGGATTAAAACGAAATTGAAGGTCAAGAGAAACATAGTCTCTTACCGATTTTAATCATTTAAAGGCTATATTAAAGGTAAAAGTATTAAGACTATATGTCTAGTGTCTAATAGGGTGCTCAGCAATTCCTACATGACAAAAATCGAAACATAGCTGAATAACCAGTATCGATGTGCTCATATAAACATAATAGTAAACTTTGAACTGAGTATTGGAAGCAGTAAAACTTTATAGAATAAGTTTAAATAGAAGATCATGTTTTGCCGAGTTTAAAAATCATTAGATATATGTAATGCGTAGCTGGTAGCTATAGCTTAACTGCTTTAACACCTTGAATCTCCTTGATGCGATTTACTTTAAATCCAGCCTCTCTTAAACGTTTTAGAACTCCAGATGTGAAATCTACTCCCCTCCTAAATCTTGGTAGTCCAACATAATGTATCAAAATTCCTTCAGGCTTAAGTACTCTGTAAAGTTCATGATAGAAACTTAAACTGTACAAATTTCCTGCAAGGGAGAATCTTGGTGGATCATGAATAATCCCATTAAATGAGGAATTGTCAAATTCCCTTAAAACCTCAAAAGCATCACCTAAAAATATACTTATATTCTTATTTTCTAGCTCTTGGCTCCAAGGATTGTATTCAGCCATTCTGAGTACGTTAATATCTTTTTCAATGGATATTACTTGTCCAGCCCCCTTCTTTAATGATAATATCGCAGTATATCCTAATCCAGTACATATATCAAGGACTTTAGCGTTTGCCGCAATATTAAGATATTTAACTTTAAGAACAGAATCTTCCCATGGAGTAACATCCTTAACTCTATGCATATGAATCCCACTGATTTCAAGTGTTGGCGCGGTATCCGGCTTAACTAGTTTAAGTTTATAAAAGTGCTTATTAGAGTACCAACTAAGTTTTTTAATACTTTCTCCCTCTAATACGTATATATTATCATTCAAATCACGGCTTATTGTGGTGATTGTTATCCAATCAATAAGGAATTCATTAATCAATACTCCATCTCTACTTAATTCAACCTGTGTTTTTGATAGTCCTAGGTCAAAGCTAATTTCAACTCTATTCTTTCCATTCTTCCATGCCTCAATGAGCTTTATAGCATTTTGTGAAAATAGGAGAGGTCTTCTTTTATACCTGTATAAAAATAGCTTCTTCATAATACTATACAGCACTCCTAAATCTATATTTAATGCTCTAATATTTATGGATAATTCTTACACTAATTGCATTAAGTGAAATTATACAAAACTTAAGTTGTTACATCTGTATCGATGCATACTTAATTTTATATACATCCGTTATATATATTTACAGAAACTATATGCAGTGAGAGGCTTGGGTATTATTGGATTTTCATCAGAGTCGTTGAGTATTGAGGAATTTATAAGAAGTATTGAAAGCCTAGGTTATACTGTAGTAGGTAGTTTCTATAGTTTAAGAATTAAAACTAAAATTAGCTGGACTGAGTTTAAAGTTGCTGATGTAATTGGACCTATCAACAGTGTGGGTAAGGTCTTAGCTTATAAATATTGCAGCCTAGTTCTTGAAGGACCAATTATTCACGGTGAAGTTAATGCTGGTTTGTGGGAGGAGGCTGTAAGAATCTTTTATCCAGATGGAAGATATGAAGATATTGCTGTAATGATTCATGATAGTTTTATAAATGCTAAAATACCTACTAAGAATGTCGATGGTTTATATGGTGAGATATTTATACATGGAAGATCGTTTAAACTCCCATTAAATACTGAAGATTTAGAGGTGATAGCTGCCTTAGGTGATGAGGCGTTGGAGATGTTGGATAAGGCTATATTAGCATATGGGCTAGAAAGCATAATTAGCAGTAAAGCTTTAAGCGAGCGTGCTAAAAAAGATGAGTTTGGAGTTGAAGAATTTGATTTTAACTCCGGATTTGTTATGATAAAGAGAAATAAAGAATCCTTTATTATTGCTATTGTCGATTATGTTATAAAGCTTGTTATTGATGGAAATATAGATAAAGCCTATAATGTATATGAAAAACTTAGTGAAGATAGGAAAGAAGAAATTGTAAAAATACTTAGGAATGAGTTAACTATATACGAGAAAACTGGAAGAAGAAGGGAGTACAGTAATATATTAGCTTTCATGCAAAAACTTAATAAGCAAAACTATAGATAATATGAAATTTTTGGAATATTTTTACCAAGTCTTCTACATGCATAAATCATAGCATTTACAAATAGAATAGTCCATTCTACGATGTCTTCAGCTGGAATACTCCAATTAAGAGCTTTTTTAGAATATAGTGCTAAAATACTATCCTCAAATTCTGGTAAGTATCTTTGCATGAATATGTAAATTTCGAAATCCGGTAATGGAGTAAATTTTATACACCAATCTGTAGATTCATCAATTCTTAAATCTACAATCTCACCTCCACAAATCTCAGCTATTTCTTCAGCATCTGCTTTTGATATGTGTTTTAAAGACTTCATTCTAATTTTAAGCGATTGCTTTAAGAAGTTTAAATGTGCAAGTCCCCCCTCAAAGGATGTTATATCAGTAAGATCCTTCAAATTCATAGAATTAATGATTGAAGCTTAACTAATAAAGTTTTTGATAGTTAGCTGGGGACCTGGCAACTTAACATATTGTAATTGCTACACGTCTACAACTCATGGATGTAAGGAACTCAATTATCCTACCCCATACCCTAGCCTCCTGAAGTCTTCTAAGCAATCTCCATGCAGTTACATATGATCCATACTTCCTAGGTATCTCAACGCCACCTAAAGCCAGTAGTACAACATGTAGCGTTAATTAATGACCTATCATTGCTTAAAGCCCTCCACCCCTCTTAGGCTTAGGTGGGAGAAAAGATGAAATAACACCCCACCCCCCATCACTCAACCCACGAAACCCCACAACAAAAATTAAATATTTGAAAACATCTCTTAATTAAATTGGTGTAAATTCATAAGTTAATGTTCCTTCCTGATGTATTTTAGCCTGTAGTTTAACCTTCATTCCAACTTTTATATTCTCTATTGACGTGCCTGTAAGCCATGCTAAAACCTTTACACCATCCTTAAGCCTAGCTATAGCTATGGTATAGGGCTCGTATTCTTGAAATGATTGGGGCTTAATTATGACATGAGTAAACGTTTCAATTTCTCCTTCACCATTTAGAGGTAACCATTCAATATCTGAGGAATAACAGTTTGGACAGTCTGCTGTTGGTGGAAAGTTTAGCGTTCCACATTTCTTGCACTTTGTTGCAAGTACTTTACCTTCTTTAAGATTATCCCAAAATTGTTTAGTCTTACTTATTGGAATATCATAGCTTAAACTCATAGGCTTAGATTTTATAGTTGGTATAGTTGACATGGCAGCTACCTCCTCAATATGGTTACATAGCAGTAATGCCCAGTTCCACCGACATTATGAGCTAAGGCTACATATTTCCTAAATGTTGCCTGTCTTGATCTTTCGATAGCTTCCCCTCTTAGCTGTTTTGTTAATTCAGCAATCATTGAGATACCTGTTGCACCTATTGGATGGCCCTTTGCTTTAAGTCCTCCATCAACATTTACTGGTATTTCACCACCAATTTCAACCTGCCCATCCCTAACTAGCTTTACACCTTCACCTTTCCTACAGAATCCAAGATCTTCATAAGCCATAAGCTCAGCTATTGTAAAACAGTCATGAACATTTGCTAACTCTACATCTTTTGGCTCAATATTAGCCATTCTGTAAGCCATTTTAGATGCTTTAACTGTAGGATATAGTCCAACATAGCTAGATCTCTTACTTAGATTTACAGTATCTGATGAGTATCCTACTCCAGCAACCCATACTGGAGCATCTATTTTAAATTCCTTAACTTTATCCTCTGATGCTAATACAACAGCAGCAGAGCCATCAGTTATTGGGCAGCAATCATAGAGTTTAAGAGGCCAGGCAATAACCATTGATGATAAAACATCATCTATGGTGATGGGCTTTCTAAATTGAGCATTAGGATTCATAGCTGCATACTTATGATTCTTCACAGCTATTAATGCTAAATCCTCCTCTGTTGTTCCATACTTAGCCATATGAGCAGTTGCATGTAATGCATAGTATGCTGGAAATGTTACACCAAAATTATGAAACTCCCATAAATAACATCCAGCTCTACCCATAAGCTCAATAGCAGTTAAAGTATCAACTTCTCTCATTTTTTCAACACCAACAACAAGAGCTATATCAACTTGACCGCCTGCAATAGCAGAATATGCAGTAAAAAATGCAGCACTACCGGTTGCACATGCAGCCTCAGTTCTAAGTAAACCTATACCTGATAACCCGCAATACTCAGCTATGCTTACTGCTGGTAATGGCTCTTCATACCAGACACCAATAGATCCTAAAACCATAAGTTCAATATCTCTTTTATTAACTCCTGCATCCTCAATTGCAGGTTTAACAGATTCAAAAGCAATTTCATTAACATTTACATCCTGTCTAATTCCAAACTTTGAATGTCCAACACCAATAACTGCAACACGTCTAAACATTAAACCACAAGTTAGATTATAGACACTACTTATATTTCTTACCGTTAAACTAATGCGTCACACTAGTCTTAGAAGCTTACCAATAGTGTTTCCATTTATGGAAAATTCTGTACTAATTGTGAAGTTATAGAGAACCTAGTTAACATAATATTTTTAATTATACTAAATAATAATCTCTCAGGCATGTCTCAGCAACTTAATCTATGACTAAAAGGTAAATTTTCCTACTGTGATTTTATGAAATTCCAAATTTATACACATAACCTGATAGTGTCTAAACTAAGCTTTAAACTTTGTAGCTTAATTCTTCGATAATCGTTCTTCCTATTTTTAAATTGGTATGAATTAAGGAATAAATGTTAAAGTTTCCTGTTCCATTACATGGATAAAATTGCGAGTTTCGAAATTAAGCTATAAAGCTTATCTTTAGAAAGTAGAAACTTAATGATCTTATACTTAATAAAATCTCATAATGAATATTGCTACTACCATATTTTCAGCTTGTCTACTAGCTAGTGGTAAGCTTTTGCTAAGTCACTACATTACTAGCTCTTCTTGATTTATTAGTATGCAAATTAGTTGAAGAGAATTCCCGTCAACACCATTATTTCTAATAATCATCATTAACTTATTTACTCTAAGCATAGTTCATGAAGAAAGTTTAGAAAGTTCAGTATACTTCTCAATATTGATTCTATAAAAAATTGATAATTATTTTAAGATTTCTGATAAGCGCTTAGCTAATAGGGGTACAATTTTGTAAACATCACCAATAACACCGTAATCAGCGTACTGGAATATAGGAGCATTAGGGTCTTTATTAATGGCAATAACAATACCAGCATCCATGATTCCTGCGATGTGCTGCATTTGACCTGAAATACCTGTAGCCATATACATCTTTGGCTTAACCTTATGACCGCTTAGGCCCACCCAATGTTCCTCAGGTAACCATTTCAGGTCTGCTGCTATTGGTCTTGAACATCCTATTTGTGCCCCAAGTACATCAGCTAGCTCAAATGCTAGCTTTAAGTCTTCTTTACTTTTGTACCCTCTTCCTACAGATACTATTAGCTCAGCTTCCTCTAGCTTTACTGCTGCTTTCTTTTTTTCCTCGATTTTTATTAATTTTATTCTTCTCTCAGCTTTTACTGGTATATTTATTATTTCTCCTGATTTTTCTGTTGGTTTTGGCGGTTCGAATTTTCCCGGTGGTATAAGTATTATTACTGGCGTTACAGCTTCTTGGTATGCTGTAACCTTTCCACTTAGAATTACTCTTACAAATGCTAGTTTTCCATTTTTTACTTCTACTCTTGCGATGTCTGATATTATTCCTATTCCCAGTTGTTGAGCTGCTCTTGCTGCGAAATCTTTAGCATTTTTTGAGCTTCTAATAGCTATTATGTCTGGCTTTGTCTGGTTATATATTGTTATTATCGTTATCGATGTTGTTTCCGGATCTTGAATGTTTGCCTCCTTTACTATATATACTTTCTCCGCTCCTCTTAATATGTAATCTTTTGCCTGGTTTTCTAAGCATTCCCCTATTATTAGGGATTCAGCTTTTACTCCTGGAATTAATGTTGAAAGTTTCTCTGAAAATCCTAGTAGCTCCAGTCCTGTGTTTATATCTGATACTGTTAGTATTTTCATGATATCACTTCCTGGGGGTTACTATTCCTTCATCTATTAGTTTTTTAATTAGGTTTTCCACAAGCTCTTCTGGTGTTTTTCCATCTACCATTACATTTTTCCTTTTTACTTTTACTCCTTCAATTATGAACGGTTTTATTTTAGGATCTGCCTCTACTCCTATTTCTGATAAACTTATTTTCTTTAGCGGTTTCTTTATAGCCATTCTTATTTGAAGTAGTGTTGGAAGTCTTGGAGTATTTATTTCTCTTGTTACTGTTACTACTGCTGGAGTTGTTGTTTCTACTACTTCAATATAGTCTTCTAAATCTCTTTCAGCAGTTAATATGTTTCCTTTTAATTCAATTTTTCTAGCATATGTAATGAGTGGCATGTTAAGCTCTGTACTTACTCTTGACCCAACTACTCCTGAAAATCCATCTATTGTTCCCTCACCGGCAATAATGAGGCCTGCTCCACCAAGTTTTTTAATAGTACCTACAATTGCATTAGCTGTGGTTTTTGTATCAGCTTGCAAAAGCTTTTCATCAGCAATAAGTATTGCTTCATCAACACCCATGGCTAAAGCCTCTCTTAAGGGCATTTCAGCTTCAGAAACTCTTTTATTGAATGGACCCCATGTTAAAACCGAGATTGAAGTAATTTTACCTCCATGCTTTTCCTTAATTCTAACAGCTTCTTCAATAGCCATTCTATCAATATCGCTTATTTTCAATGGTGCTTCATCAATAAGGGGTCTACCTGTCGAAGGATCAATTCGAAGCTGACCAACATCTATAGCTAATTTAACTAAAACAATTGTATTAATCAATAATACCCCCGGTCTGAAATAAACTCACAATATATAAACCTTTAGTAAGTTCATAAACTTAAGGCTTAACTTAAAATTATCATAGAACAACTTAGTAAGCTTAAGTATGTTTAGTTATCTTTACTATTAACTATTATACTTTGAATTTAGCCTTAACCAAATCACTAATTAAAACCTATACTTAGAAACTTGAAAGCATAATAAAACACTACATACTAAGGATGATGATATAACTTAAATATTAGTATAAGTTTCAGATTAAGATGATTGTATCAGCTTAGAGACTGCTTGCTAAACTATGAAGTACTTCAAGAAGTTTTAAGTAGAGAATATCCTCTATACTTCATATTTGAAGTATTTCTCGTCTACTTCTGCAGCAGCAACTCCGGGAAAATTGCCTAAAACAGCAATGAACTTAACAGCCTGACCTCTTGCCATGTCGGCATCAGCCTCAAAACTAGGTATTAAACCCTTAATCAAGCATAGCCCATAGAAGTCACCAAATATAGATCAGCTAACCTTCCTCCTATTCCCCCACATGTTAATCGTAGTAATCATCACATTCCAGATGAGGTTTACTATGGGTTTAATATAGTATTCCGGCTACTTAATGCTGAATAAACAGCGTTCCAGACATCACCTAACACTTTAAATACTGCAACCTACGCGTTAATATAGATAATCATAGTTTTACAGCAGATATCATCGGCGAAATTATCTCCACAACCACACTCAGCCATCATTTTAAGAAGGAAATATTTTACTCTTAAGGGAAGACTTATGGCAGCACATTTTCAGCTAGATACTTGTCATTTTCACTATTATATCGGTCTTCCTCAGATTCTTGAACCACTTAGTCGTTATACCCCTTCTAAGCAGCATGACCACTGCTAGCTTGCCCAGGTTAACCACTATAGCTGTTAATGCTGTGTGTTTGCTGTTCTTTACAATCTTCATTTCAAGCAATGAATGCTTCTATCTAGGCGTCCTGGCTTCCTAATAGAATTATAGGTGAATTTATCGTTAAGCTATATTCAGCCATTCATCAGGATGAAGCAACAGCACACCTAGACTACAGTTCCTCGTCTAAAGCATTGTAGATTACTACTATCTCAGACTACTCGTAATGCGATGAGATAAATCTTTTAAAGTAACACATATAGTCTCTTATGTTGCTAGATATGTTATAGGGCTAAAGTATATTAGTTAAGCTAACTAAATTACTGTTGCGGGATCCTAATGAATATTGATAGAAAAATAGATCTTATAAGAAGAGAGCCTACAGAGGAAATAGTAACTGAGGAGGAGCTTAGGCATTTGCTTTTATCTAAAAGTAATGTTAGAGCTTATGATGGATTTGAGCCTTCAGGACTTTTACATCTGGGATCAGGACTTCTTAGAGCAATTAAACTTCAAGACTTTATAGATGCCGGTATACATTTTATACTTTATATTGCAGACTGGTTTGCATATTTAAATAATAAGTTCGGTAGTGATATGGATGTTATTAGGAAGGTTGGAGAATACTATATTGAAGGGTGGAAGGCTTGCGGTGTTGATATAAGTAAGGTTGAAATTAAATGGTCAAGCGATCTTGCTAAAATGCCTGAGTATTGGGAAACCTTCCTAAAAATTTCTAGGAATGTAACTATCAATAGAGTTACTAGAAGTGTAGCAGTAATGGGTAGAAGAGAAAGTGAAGTTAAGCAATTCTCATTCCTTGTATATCCCATAATGCAGGCAACCGACATATTTATGCTTAAAGTAGATATATGTCAGCTCGGAATAGATCAACGAAAGGTAAATATACTTGCAAGAGAAATAGGGCCTAAAGTTGGGTTTTGGAAACCCGTTATAGTTAGCCATCATCTTCTCATAGGATTACAGGGACCGGCTAAAATGGGGGGATATGACGAGTCGACCCAGATAGATCTTCAAATAAGCTCAAAAATGAGTAAAAGTAAACCGGAAACATGCATATATATTCATGACTTTGAGGAAGATATTAGAGACAAAATAAGAAAAGCATACTGCCCCCCCAAACAAACAGAATTAAACCCTGTACTTGAAATATGTAGATACATAATATTTAGAAAAATGGATTCATTAACAATTAAAAGAGAGGCGAAATATGGCGGCTTATTAGAGTTTAAATCATACAATGAGTTAGAGCAAGCATATAGAAATGGAATAGTACATCCGCTTGACTTAAAAATCGCTGTCGCTGAAGCTTTAAATGAAATAATAGATCCAATTAGAAAATATTTTGAAAATAATGAGAAAGCATACAAACTTTATGAAGTTGTCAGAAAGTTTGAAGTTACTAGGTAAATATAGACAACTTAAAACCAGAATTTAGCAATCTAATAAACAAATATAAGCTAAGCTACATGTACTACTAAATAACATTAAATTTATGTTAGTGTTGGAGAACTATTGAGAATCTTAAATTGCTAGAGGACTAGGATTTAGTACAGATTTTATATTTTAGCTTAGTTTAGAGGAGATGCTGAAGCATTGTCTAAGATATATAAGATCTCTAAGACTTGGTTAAAAGTGGTTTAGGAGAAGATCGATGTTAACCATCAGAATTCTAGATGATTTATAAGCTGGATGAAGCTGTGTTAATTATGAATCAGCTGGGTTTACACTAGATGCTGATAGAGATGAATTTATCTATGAGAATTTACTTATCTGGGAATACCTATTGTATAATTAATAAAGCATTATGGAGCTAAAATTCGTTACCGGTGATAATATTCCATAACTTAGGCAAGCCTAAAAGATTAGGCTTAACATACAATACAAAGTCCTTTCAGCAATAAAAGCCTAGTAGAGTCAGCTTATCCATCATTAAGCAAAGAACAAAATACTCTTAACAACATTAAATCAAGCAGTTAGAAGTAGAATTGGAATATTAATAACATGTTGAAGTCACTAATAAATTATTCACACTTACTGCAGCAATCTAAGAATTGTTAAGTTGCCAGGTTCCAGCTAACGGACTTGGCAACTTAGGAATTCAGAAGATAGCACAACGTGGAGGCTAAAGGGGGGAGGTAGGATATGATGGATTCAGCATAGGAGGGGATGAAGATACATGTAATAGTTGATGAGGGATCAAAACCTATAGCCGTAGCTATTAGCCTAGGAAACACCCACAACTCTAAAATGTTCAACCTATACGATAAGATGAAAGTAAGCCTGAAAGGTTTTATGGGGATTCAGCATACGATACATATGAGGTAAGGGATAGGCTGGAGAGGGATGGAGTTAAAGCAACATACCTGTAAACCCTAGAAATGGGGGAAGACGGGTAACATACGATGAGGAGGGATATAAAGTAATGAGATCAGACATAGAGAAATTCAACCCATAGTTTAAACATTCAGAAAAGCCATAATAAGATATGAAGAACAGCCATTATGAAACATGAAAGAATTAAATATTCTGAAACCACCTCTTTATTATGAGTTTCTACTTCAAGTTAAAATGCCACGCTAACAGCTTAATTTCCTAAACTCTATAATCTCCATAGTTACATTTTAAATCATTTTTATCTCTTAAACTCATTTTATTATACTAGGTTAAGTACATCATGAATACAGTAGATAGATCTAATGTATCTAGCACTAAAGTCTAAGCTAGCAAAACAGTAATCTAATACTGCCGAGTTAAGCCTTAAACTTCTACAGGTTTATTACATGCTAACTTGGCGGTATCTAGTAACTTAAAGAAATCTTTATATAATTCTAAAGTAATTCATCTTGAATTAGGAGGTTATCTTATGAAAGTTGAGGATGTTAAAAATATTGTTGTTGTTGGTTCTGGAGTTATGGGTCATGGTATTGCTCAAATTGCTGCGACTGCTGGGTACAATGTTACAATGATTGATGTAAACGATGAAATTTTAGCTAAAGCTATTGAAAAGGTAAAGTGGAGTCTTGAAAAGTTTGCTGAGAAAAAGAGAATTAGGTCTGAAGATGTACCTATTATTCTTTCACGTATTAAAACAACAACAAAACTAGAGGATGTTGCTGAAAGTGCTGATGTAGTCGTAGAGGCAATACCTGAAAAAATTGAGTTAAAGAGGGAGCTGTTTACTAAACTTGATCGGTTAACTCCTAAACATACTCTTCTAGCAACCAATACTTCAAGTCTAAGCATTACTGAAATATCAAAGGCTACAAGTAGACCAGATAAGGTTGCTGGAATGCATTTCTTTAATCCACCACAGTTAATGCCACTATGTGAAGTAATTAAGGGCCAGTTTACAAGCGATGAAACCATAAGCATTATCGTTGAGCTTGCTAGAAAAATGGGTAAAACTGTTGTTATATGTAGAAAGGATGTTAGAGGCTTTATAGTAAATAGAGTTCTTGGAGCGGTATTTAATGAAGCATTTTGGACTGTATACCGAAGGGAATCTACAATAAAAGAAGTTGATGCATCGGTTAAGTATAAGGCAGGTTTTCCAATGGGTATATTTGAGCTTGCCGACTATGTAGGGCTTGATGTATTAGCAAACGTCGCAAAAGTTATGTATGAAGCCTATGGTGAGAGAATGAAGCCATGCCCATTAGCTGAGCCATTACTGAATGAGGGTAAACTTGGTCAAAAAACTGGTCAAGGATTTTACGACTGGTCAACTGGTAGACCAAGAATAGAGTTCATGCTTGCGGGAAAATACGACATAAACAGAGTGTACAGCATAGCAGTTAATGAAGCTGCTTGGCTAATATATGAGGATGTTACTGATCCAGCAGATATAGATACCGGTATGAAGCTTGGTGCTGGCTGGCCCTCAGGACCCTGCGAATTGGGAGATAGATTAGGTTTAGATGTAATATTAAGTAAACTAAAGGACATGTATTCAAAATACAATGAAGAAATGTATAAGCCATGCCCTCTTCTTGAGGATTACGTTAGTAAAGGCAGACTTGGAAAGAAAACCGGCCAAGGCTTCTACACCTATAAATAGGTAAGTTTCATGTTTGAAGCAAAAAGATTTGAAAATATAATTATAAAGAAGGAGAATAATGTAGGCTGGATAATAATCAATAGACCACATAGACTAAATGCCATGACTATAGAACTACTAAATGAGCTTTCAACAGCTCTAGACGAATTCGAAGCTGATAAAGATGTTAGATGCATAGTTATAACAGGCGCAGGTGATAAAGCCTTTAGTGTAGGTGCTGATGTAACATCGTTTTCTAGCTTAACACCAGTAACAGCTGTAGAGACTTCAAGTAGAGGGCAGGAGGTAATGTCGAAGATAGAGAGAATTTCAAAGCCAGTTATAGCAGCTATAAATGGGTATGCTTTAGGTGGTGGATTAGAATTAGCTCTTGCATGCGATTTTAGAATAGCTTCGGAAGCAAGTCAACTTGGTCAGCCTGAAATTAAGCTTGGAATTATTCCAGGATGGGGAGGAACACAGAGGCTTCCACGAATAATTGGTCTAGCAAAGGCTAAAGAGCTGATAATGTTGGGTGATAGAATAGCTGCTGATGAAGCATTAAGAATTGGATTAGTACATAAGGTTGTTCAGGTAAATAAGTTTGAAGAGGAAGTTAAAGCATTTGCGAAAAAGCTTGCTGATGGTCCACCAGTAGCATTAAAATATGCTAAGCATGCATTAAATCTTGGTATTCAAGCATCATTAGAGGCTGGATTAAGAATTGAAGCTGAAGCATTTGGAACAGTGATATCTTCAAAGGATGTGATTGAGGGTATAACTGCATTCTTTGAGAAAAGAAAACCAGAATTTAAGGGAGAATAGAAAGTTAACCTAGCCCTAATAAATCTACTCCAAAAACTTTTTTTAAGAGCTGTCTTATAGTTATCATTCTCTGAATCTCATTAGTTCCTTCATAGATCTTCATTATCTCAGCATCGCGTAGAAGCATATCCACATAGTTTTCAACAGCCACTCCATAGCCTGCATGAATATTTATTGTCTTTATGGCTGCTCTTTCAGCTACTTCTGTTGCATATGCTTTAGCTATTGAGGCAATAAATACTGCTTCAGGTCTTCCCTGATCTGCTAGATATGCTGCCCAATATGTTAGAAATCTTGCTGCAAATAGTTCTGTAAGCATATCTGCAAGATAAAACTGTATTGCCTGATATGAAATTATTGGTCTTTCAAAAACATTACGTTGAAGAGCATAATTTAACGATTTTTCAAATGCGTTTTGAGTAAGTCCAACAGCTTGCGCAGCCACACCTATTCTTCCATGATCATATGTATCCATAAGTATTTTAAATCCCTCACCAACTGGTCCAAGTACGTTTTCCTCAGGTACTTTAACATCATCAAATATAACCTCAGCAGTATGGCTTGCTCTTAATCCAACCATCTCCATTCTTGAAGATGAAACCCCCTTCCAATCCCTTTCAACAATGAAACATGTAATACCCCTCCATCTTTCTCTTCTACTTGGTGGAGGGCTTGTCCTGGCGGGTACAAGATAATAGTTAGCTACATCACCACTAGTTATGAATATCTTTCTACCTGTAAGAACCCAATGATTATTAATCTTCTTTGCTGTAGCCTGCATTCCTGCAGGATCACTTCCACCACTTGCCTCTGTTGATGCATGTGCAGCAAGTTTTTCACCACTTGCAATAGGTGGAAGATATTTCCTTTTCTGATCCTCAGTACCGTATTTTAGTACTGGATACGTAAATAATCCATGAACTAATAGATACGTTGAAAGTGCTGGATAAGCTCTACATAATTCCTCACATAGTAAAACCATCATTAAATTGTCTCCACCTTGGCCGCCATATTCTATAGGTATATCAATTCCAAAGAACCCTTGCTGAGCTGCTTTTTCATGAAGATCTTTTGGAACTGTTCCTGTTTTCTCCATTTCAGCAATTCTTGGAATAACTTCTCTCTCAACAAATTCTCTTACAGATTTCCTAAAAATTTCATGTTCAGACTTAAACTCTAGCTTAAAGTCATTAATAGATGAAAAGGGTAAAACCAAATAACTCACCAATAGTTAAATCTATAATTTAATTTAAACTTTATGGTTAAATGAAGCGCTTTGTAAACTTAAGCATGTTTTATCACCTCTATTATGGGTGTTGTATTCTCTATGAATTCTTTGCTTTAACTTTTCTATTTATCCATGTTTCGTTTATCATTATCATTATTGATTTTAGAATCATTTTTGCATGTTCTTCATCGCATTCATCCTTAATGCATGGTATGTAGTTATCGAATAGCTATCTATCCTTAACTTTATTATTCTCTCCATCAAGTTTCTAACCTCAAGGCTGTATAATCCATGCCTTAAGTTAAGAATTCTGCATGAAGCTTTACAGTATGGGGCACCATCAGTTAGTATAGTTATTTTTGAGCCACAAATAGCCCTAATCCTCTTAATGAATATTAGTGATGTTAATATGTTAGCAAAATCAAATGCCATCATGTATACAATCTTCCTTAAGTAGGGCTCGAAGGCAATATACAATACCCCTCTTTAAAACCTATCTTAATCCTAGTATCATCAACAAGTAATACTCTGGCATTCCTACGAATATATCCATCAGAAATAGGAAGCCTAAAGATCTAAACCATGATAGAATAGATGTGTGACTCCTACATATTATGAAGCTTAAAATATCTGAGGCAGCTCTTGAAGAATATGAATGAAAATATATATATATAAGCACCATAAACAACTAAGATAAATGGTTTTCTCTCCCTAACAAATCTAACAACTTTAGACATAGAATCACCATAAATAAGGAGAGAACCCCCCAGGTAAAGCTTAAGTTTACAAGACGAAATGAAGAGATAATACTGTCAAGCTAGAATGTAGCAAGCTTATAGGGTTTAAGCCTTAACTTCATAAGCTTACCGCATGTTAACTTAACAGTATTTTCCTAATTTAGAAAACTTTTTATAAGGAAAAGTATTGAATGAGACATGGTAGAATTGAAAATTGTCGAGAATATATTAAATGGTGATAAGAAAGCAATAGCTAAAGCAATATCAATTATAGAGAATTTTAAGCCTGAAGCATACGAGATACTTAAAGCATTAAGGGAAAACTATGGAAGATCACATATAGTAGGTGTAACTGGGCCTCTAGGAATTGGTAAAAGTACACTCATAGATAAGCTAATATCAGTATATAGGAAATCAGGATATAGTATTGCTGTTATAGCTATTGATCCTACAAGCCCATTTACTGGCGGAGCTCTGCTTGGTGATAGAGTTAGAATGCAGAGACATAGTATTGACGATAGAGTTTTTATTAGAAGTATGGCTACAAGAGGTGGATATGGCGGTATTGCAAGAGCGCTAGGTCCAGCCATCAGGATTCTTGATGCGGCAGGCTTTGATACTATAATAATTGAGAGTGTAGGTGCTGGACAGCTTGATGTAAATATAGCAAACTACTCACATACAGTTATACTTATACTTGGACCCATGCTTGGCGATGAAATTCAGTTTATGAAGTCAGGCATAATGGAGGTTGCAGACATATATGTTATAAACAAGTCTGATAATCCAAATGCTGAGCTAGTGGCTATGATGTTGGTGGAGCTTCTTAAATATAGAAAGCATGAGGAAGGATGGATACCTCCAGTAGTAAAAACTATTGGTTTAACTGGAGTAGGAGTGGAGGAGTTGTATCATCAAATTCAAATTCATAAAGGCTTTCTTCATAAAACCAAAATTTTTACAAAACTTAGTAAGAGACGCCTTATGTCTGAGCTTACAGATAATGTTCTATATGAGCTAAACACAATTATTAGAGAGAAGCTGTGTAAAGACTTAGAGGTTGAAAAAGTAGTGGAATCCTATATGAAGCTTGAAATAACATCATATGATGCGGTTAAACAAATTATTAAGCTTATACCGAAAATATTTTATTCATCTGCAAATTCTTAACATGAATGTTAATTACCTAATGACATTGTAATTCAATTCAACTATGTATCATATCATTTAGTAAGTCCTGTTAATCTTTATCTTAATGAAGCCTATATTATTACTTCTAGTTTTAGAGTTATTATTTTGCTTTTCTAGCTTAGCATATAATTCTATGTTATGTTTTTTATGTTTCAGTATTGATTTTGACTTTTACCCCATACATGCTTATCTTAACCTAATTCGTAACTTAGCACTTAGATTCTTCAAAGGCTTTTAAAATATTTACAAATTCATTACATATATCTATCATGTATTTAACGTTACTCTTATTAGAGCTCCTCTATTCTAATCTATGAATAGATCAATCTTCTATTGATGAATATTGTAAGACTATAATAAACTTAAGATAAAGACCTCTTAAATTTTAACATCCTATTTGGGTCTTCACAAAGTTAAATCAAATAAATAGCGTGGAAGTTATTGTTTCTAAACATAGGACTTTTATGTAATTTACAGTTTTAGACATCATTTAATTGTGAAGTAATATATTATAATTCTCTAACTTACTCAGTTTTATGTACTATCTGTCTTATGAATTTAGCTATTTCTGGAATTGTTGTTCCTGGAAGGAAAACCTCCTTTACACCATAGTCTTTTAGAAGTTTAACATCCTCAAGGGGGATAGTGCCTCCAACTATTACTATAACGTTATCAACTCCTTTCTCCTTCAAAATTTTTAAAACTTCCGGTACTAGAACGTCATGCGCTCCTGAAAGAATGCTTAAACCTATTACATCAACATCCTCCTGAATAGCTGTTTCAACTATTTGTTCAGGTGTATTCCATAATCCAGCATATATAACCTCCATTCCTTCCTCTGCAAGTCCTCTAGCTACAATCTTAGCTCCTCTATCATGTCCGTTAAGTCCAGGTTTAGCTATAAGTACTCTAATCTTTTTCTCCATACTGTTCACCTAGAAAATAGTTGGTTCACGATATCTTCCATAAACCTCCTCAAATACATGCATAACCTCCCCTATTGTTGCTTTAGATTTAACAGCTTCAAGTACTACTGGGAATAGAAAATCATTTTTCTCAGCTGCTCTTCTTAGTTTATCTAATACATAATTAACTTTTTGCAGATCTCTGCTTTTCCTAAACTCACTTAGAAGTTTTCTTCTTTCGTATTCAAGCTCTAAAGGTATTTTTAAAGGTTTAAAATCATATTTTAGCTCAGCTGGTTGAAGTATATTAACTCCAACCTTTTCTATTTCTCCCCCCTCTATCTTTCTTCTATATTCATTTGCTGATTTTGCAATCTCAACAAGGAAATAGCCGCTTTTTATACACTCTATAACTCCGCCCATTCTCTCTATTTTTTCTATTTCACTCCATGCTCTATTCTCTATTTCATTTGTTAGCCACTCCACATAGTATGATCCCCCTAATGGATCAATTACATCAGCTACGCCAGTTTCATGTGCTATAACACGTTGAGTAAGAGTTGCTATTCTAGCAGCTTTTTCAGTAGGTACACAAATTGCCTCATCAAACGAATTTGTATGCAGCGACTGTGTTCCTCCTAGAACCGCAGCTAAGGCCTGTATTGCTACTCTAACAATATTAAGCTCTGGATACTGGTATGTTAATGTGTGTCCCGCTGTCTGTGTATGAAATCTAAGAATCAAAGAACTACTTTTCTTTGCATTAAATCTTTCACGCATAATTTTAGCCCATATACGTCTAGCAGCTCTAAACTTCGCTATTTCTTCAAAAAAGTTGTCTCCACATGCGAAGAAGAAGGAAAATATTGGTGCAACATCATCAACGTTTAGTCCAGCTTCTAAACATTTCTCAATATAGGTTATACCATTAGCAATTGTCCATGCAAGCTCTTGAACAGGTGTAGCTCCAGCCTCTCTTATGTGGTATCCACTTACACTAATTGGATGCCATTTAGGTGTATTCTTAACGCAGAACTTTATAATATCAATAACGATGTTGACATGAGGCTCGGGAGGAAATCTATATGATTTTTGACCTATAAACTCCTTAAGCATATCATTCTGTGTTGTACCGCTAACCTCAGCTAAAGGATATCCTTGAGCTTCAGCTAAGGCAAAATGACATGCAAGAATGTATATTGCTGGAGTATTTATAGTATAGTTTACGGTAATTCTACCAATAGGTATTCCATTCCAAAGTTCCTCCATGTCTTTAATGCATGATACGGAGACACCGCATCTACCGACTTCTCCCCTTGCCAATGGATCATCTGAATCATATCCTAAAAGTGTTGGATAATCAAAGGCGCAGCTTAATCCTGTTTCTCCATGAGCTATTAAATCCTTCCATCTAGAGTTTGTTTCTCTTGGGCTTCCAAAACCAGAAAACATTCTAATAGTCCATAGTCTACCACGATACATGGTTTCATAAATACCTCTTGTAAATGGATAATGTCCTGGATCCCCTAGATCTTTTTCATAATTTAGATTTTTAATATCCTCAGGTTTATAGAAACATTTAATCTCAATACCAGATAACGTTTCAAATCTATTCTTTCTCTCAAGGCCTTTTTTAGCTCTTTCTCTTTCTCTTCTCTCTAGCTCAATTTGTTTTAGTACTGTATCACCTACAGAATTCATAATTATTAAATGTTTATTATAAGTACTTAAAGCTTTCCATAATACTATGACTCTGTAAACTCTAGCTTGTTTCAATAACTTTTGCCATGAATTACAATCTTCAAGACTCATCACATGCCTGGCCTACTGGCTTACAGCTCATAGATACCGTGATCTCCATCAATATATATTGTGTGGGTATTTCCCAATTTAAGCTTTTAAATCTGTATGCTGCTAAAAATCTTAAAGTACTAGTCTCAAGCATAGAATTGTTTCTGAACCTTATCAATAAGCCTTCAGCTCTTTGCTAAACAGCTCCCTCAAATATGCCCTAATACTCTAAACTTAAAGCCGGCAGCTGTTCAATTCTTGGAAAATAGCGCTAAATCACCATAGAAAGCTTTATACTTAAGGGGAAGACATCATAAACCTAATGAAAGTCAAAGTTTACTAACCATGAAATATAACAATCTACCTCAAATACATCCGTGACTTTTAACGCTTCTAAATATTATTAGCACACTAAACTAGATAATACAACTTAATTTCTGCTAAACAATAATGGGAAAATTAAAATAATCCATTAATAATTAGAAACCATAAATTCCAAGTTAAAACCTAAAATTTTAATACTGTCTTTCTTGGTGAGAGTATTAGTTTACCTTGCTCTTATACTCATTATTTCACTATGTAATTTATGTAGAACATTTTGGTAATCAATATTTCCTTTCTCTATTAAATCCATTATTTCTTCAAGTCTTCTTGTTGTTTCCTCAGACACAAACTCGCTAAACTCATGGGAAAGATACATGTAAACCATGTATCCCTTCTTCGTTGAAATTATGTTTCTCTTAAGGCTTTCTTTTACATATCCTCTTTGGAACAGTGTCTCCATGATTTTAGCATATGTTGATGGTCTTCCTATTCCTTTACTTTTCATTAATCCTACTATATCGCCCTGTGTTAAGAGATTTATTGTTGGTGCTTTCCAGTTTTGTACATTTATTACCTTCATTATTCCCTCCTTAATTTCCGGCATTAAATGGATAGGCCTTATAAGGCTAAAGCCAGGTTTAATTATATGTATGTAGCCTTCAATTCTCTCAACATGGTCTTCAATAATTATTTCACATTTTTGCCGCATTACTTTTGTAGGTGTCATTTGGCTTGCAATAAATCTTTTAAATATAATATCGTATAGTGCTAGATGTTCATCTGTTAATCTCTTAGCAAGTCTTATAATACCTAGTGCTAGTAACTGTCTAAGTCTTGTTGAGTCTATAGGTCTTGTTGGTCTTATACATTCGTGAGCCCCCTCCTTAGACCATTCACGTGGTTTAAAGAATTCCTCACCGAATTTATCCTTTATATATTCCCATGCTATATTCTGACCAATTGAAGAAACTCTTATACTATCAGTTCTATGATATGTTATTAAACCTACCTCAAATAAATCCTGAGCTAAAGCCATAATTTTATTAACACTAAACTTTAATGTTACTGCAGACTCATTAAGTAATGAGTCTGTTGAGAATGGTGGCGGTGGGTTAACTTCCACATCCTCTCTAATATTCTCTTTAACTATACATGTTAAATTCTTCAATTTATCAATTTCCTTCTTAACTTCATCATGTTTCATTAGCGGCTTTTTTAAAACTATTTTAACTCCATTCTCTAATGTGAGCTCGAAGAATTCCTGAATATTTTTTCTAGATTCGGTTGTTCTCTCAACAATCCAGCCTAAAACAGGGGTTTGAACTCTTCCAGCTGATAAACGGTAATTGTTAAACTTAGACCATAGTTTCTTACTAAGCTCGAAGCCAATCCATCTATCCTCAACTCTCCGTACTATTTGTGCCTCTACAAGTTTATGGTTAATGTCGCGCATGTTTTTTAAGGCATTTATCAATGCTCTCTTCGTTACTTCATGAAATTCAATTCTTTTAATCATGGGGGTATACAATATTAACATTTGTGCAACATCCCATCCTATCTTTTCACCTTCAGAATCAACATCTGTTCCTATTAGAACCATATCTGTTTCTAAAGCTATATCTCTTAATGCCTCTATAATCCTCATTTTATCCTCTAGAGGAAAGCGGCAGAATAGACATTTGTCTATTGGCTCTGTAAATGTTTTTTTACATGTTAAGCACCTCTTAATAGTGATGTATGCTGGTATAAATCTTCCATCAATGCTTAATACACCATGTAAACTATTACTTCCTAGATCATGAGTTGGTACATCAAAGATATGTCCCCCACTAGCAGCTATGTTAAGAACTAAATCTCCAGTACTTACTTCATAAACAGTTAGTCCATGGATAGTTCTTCTACTAGGTTTACCAAAAAATTTTGCTATAGTTCTTGCCTTAGTAGGTGATTCAACAACTAGAAGTGCTGTTTTAACTATATCTCTAAATTCTGGGCTTACTACTCCATCCATCAGCTTTCTTATTGCAGCCCTATCATTATCTACGGCTTTTAACACCTCAGCAATGTTGACGTCTTTAATATTTTTCCAATTTATTTCTTCAACATACCATTTAGCCTCTCTTATCAATCCATTAAATGCCTTTTCATCATCAATAATAACTATGGAAATACCCTTAGATACCCCTCCAAGATATAACCTTGAAGTTCTACCTGATGCTTGAATATATGCAACAGCATCTGGAACTATAAGATATGGCTTACCTAATTCAGAACTTATTGATAGGTAAGGTGCTGACTTAATTTTCTCCTTAACATCTTCTCTCTCTATTAGATTTGTTAGAAATGAAATTATTTCAGAAACTCTCTCCTTAACTCTTTCAAGAAAGCCTGTAAGTTTAGTGTTTTGTTTTATAGCATTAACTATTCTCTTCATATCATCTCCTTTAACCATTGACATTAAGTTTCTAAGATCCATTATGTATTTATCCGCTAAATCCTGCTCTTTCTGCTCCAGTAGTTCTCTTAGATTTGCAAGTAATATCAATGCACGTGAAGGTTTAAATTCCTCCTGAATGTCGAGACTAATCCTAAACTTTGGAACTCCAGCAAATATGGCATATCTAATTCTATGTGGTATATCAATACCCCTAGCTAATGGGCTTTTATAGGATGCTATTCCAACTAGAACATCATATTTACCATTAGTAAAATTCTCTATGAGTTTTCTTTTAGATTTAGTATAGATACCAGCACTAACACCTTTTTCTATAAGTTTTCTATAAAGTTTTTCAGCATACTCCATTCCCTTATCTACTGGGATGAATATAATACCACCAGAGCCTAGTTTTTTTACAAGATCAACAACTTTGTCCTCAATTATATGTACATCTTGAACATATATATCCTCTATATTTCTAATAAATTCCACTTTAGATCCTATTTCAAACCCTAACAAATCATTGAATAGTTTAACTCTTTTAGTTCTTTTAGCTCTAGTGGATGCTCCTGAAACTATAAGAATCCCTGTTTTTGTATTCTTCAAGAAGTTACTAATTGATTCTCTAATGCATTCAACCTCAGATTTTACACTATCTATTTCTTTAGATGCCTTTTTTTGTTTTTGAATCTTTGAAAGCTTAATCCTCAGATCTACGAGTTTTAAACCATTAGATACTATCTCAGGTGTTAAACCTAAAAGCATGAGTACTTTATCTACATTCTTCGAAGATTTTAATAAAGAATCAACATCATCTACAAAAACTAAGTCGAACAAAAATTTTGAAACTATGTTAAAATTGTTAGTGAGAAAGCTTGAAGTAGTAATTAATATATCAAATTCACTATTAACAATCCTATTAAGCTCTTCCTTTCTTTCCTTTCTACCTAGAACTGAATGATAGCGTAGAGCTTTAATGTTTAAATTAAGCTTTTCAATGAAAGTAGTAATTTTATTATAAATCTGCTCAGCTAAAATTGCTGTTGGAACAATGATGTAGCTACGTTTCCTATTTATAGCATTATATACTGATAATGTAACTCCAAAAACAGTCTTACCCATACCAGTAGGAGCTATTATAGCAAAACTTCTACCAGCTAATGCTCTCTTAGCCCATGCTCTTTGAGCACTCCAAAGCCTACTTCCTGTGGCCTTATGAAATAGCTCATCTAACTCTTTAAGTTTAACATCAATATTGAAAACGCTGTAAAGTTTATTTAATGTACTATAGCTTTCTAAAAGTTTATAAATCTTAAACTTAAAGTCCTCACTACTGGCTATTGATGATATCTTAGATATTTCTTCATTTGATATTGGAAGACATTTTTCGCAAGGTACTCCTAATGAAAGCCTTACATCCGGTATGTCTCCTCCACAATTTGGACAAGCGCTTAAAAACAAAGCTCTCATACATTACCTAAAGCCTAATCATCTAATACTATTAAACTTTTCTTAAGTATTATTACCAACTTCCTAGACTGGTAGTTGTGAAAATAGATGTTTAGGAGCCTAATTTAATTTTGGATGAGACCTGGCAACTTAGCATATTATATCTGATTATAAGCTACTAAATCCATTGGATGAATATTAATGTTTAAATGGTTTACAACAATAACGTCTTAATATGATCTTAATAATAATGCAGCTAGTTCATGTTTTAACAGAGATATGGTGAGTTTTAACGTTCTTTAAACCAGATGAAGAAATAGGTATAAGTCTAATTTAAACATTAGAGCTCCATAGGCATGCAATACCTGTAGTCTTTGCTCGAATGATTAGTGAAGTCTAGTTGGAGAAGTTTCTAGCTGTAGATAGGATGTTATAGAAGTAGAGCTAAATTTAATAATTGCCAAATAATATGTCGTTAATAAATGGATTAATATTCTTTTCTCTACCTATTGTTGTTTCTGGGCCATGACCAGGATATATTATCGTTGTATCTGGGAGAATTTGAAATAGTCTTCTTAAGGAATTCCTTAATTCTTCATCTGATCCTCCGGGAATATCAGTTCTACCTATACTATCCATAAATATCGTATCTCCACTTAATAGGGTATTTATCTCCTTAATGTATATGCCTATACTACCTGGGGAGTGGCCTGGTATATGGATTATTTTAAGTTTAAGATCCTCAAACTCTATTTCTGGCTCATTATCAATAATCATATCCGGGGTTGGCGGTTCATCAATATTAACTCCTAAGAGAAAGTATGAGCTTACTCTAGCATAACTAAGCACTTCTAAATCTAACTTATGAATTATAAATAAACCACCTTTAGCCTCCTTTAAATTTTTAATAGCTGAAACGTGGTCAAAATGTCCATGAGTAGCAATAATGTATTTAATGTGAGCATCTCTAAGAGCTTTAATTATTTTACTTGAATCCCACCCAGGATCTACAACTACAGCATTATTTGTATTCTCATTAACTAATACGTAACAGTTTGTTTCAAGAGGTCCAACAGTTACTTTTCTTATTTTAAATATAGATCTAACCATATTCATGCTAATTTAGGTTATTAGATATATAATTAACGCATTTAATAAGGAGTGGTAGCCATGTAATTTAGGATATCTTCTATTAACTAGAATGAAGATGCCACATAAGTTTTACGTGGTTTTTCATTTTGTTGTGATGTGTTTACAAACTCGACGAGTTTAAGGCTTAAAGGTATTACTGTTTAGTAAAATATATATTAGAATTATTCATTAACTATTCGGTGAATTAAATGGTTGATGGTAGAGTAGCTGAAATAGCTAATTTACTTCTTGAATACTCAACAGAGGTTAAAAGCGACGACAAAGTACTGATATATACTGATTTAGCTGCTAAGGATCTAGCATTAGAAATTTATAGAAGTGCCCTTATGAAGGGGGCTTATCCATGGATTAAAGTTGAAATTCCTGGAAGACAATATATATTTTATAAGTATGCTCAAGATAAACATCTTCAATTCTTTCCTGAAATCGATATGTTTGAAATTAAAAATACTGATGTTTACATTGCTTTAAGAGCTCCACTAAATGTAAAGGAGCTTTCATCCATTGAACCATCAAGAATCAGTATGCGAATGAAGGTTTTAAAACCTATATTTGATTGGCGTGTTGAAAATACAAGATGGGTTATTTTCTACTATCCAACTGAAGGGCTAGCACAGGAGGCAGGTATGTCTCTTCAAGAGTTTGAAGACTTTGTATTTAATGCATGTCTCATTGATTGGAGGAAGACATCTATTGAATTACATAAAATTAAGGATAGGCTTAATAAAACAGATAAAGTTAGAATTTTAGGCTTAGATACTGATATAGAGTTTAGCGTTAAATATAGAAATGCTATAGTTGCTGATGGTAAGAGAAATATGCCTGATGGGGAGGTTTTTACATCAGTAGTTGAAGATAGTGTCAATGGAGTAATAAGATTCGATATACCAGCGGTTTTCTATGGAAATATAGTTGAAGACATTTATTTAAAATTTAAAGAAGGTACTGTTGTTGAGAGTAAAGCTAGATTTAATGAAGTATTTCTAAGGAAAATACTAAATACAGATGAAGGAGCTGGAAGAATAGGTGAGTTTGGTATAGGCCTTAACTATAATATTACAAGAAGCGTTAAGGAAATATTGTTTGATGAAAAAATTGGAGGTACAATACATTTAGCATTAGGAAGAGGCTATAGTGAAACCTTAAGTAAAAATGATTCAGCAATACATTGGGATATGATTAAAGATTTAAGAGCTAATGGAAAAATATATTTTGACGATGAACTGGTAATGGAAAATGGAAAATGGCTTATCCTATAGGTAACCATTAATTACTACTTTAATGCTATAATTTTAATTTTATGTTTGTAGCTTAATTCTTAAAGTTTAGGATTCTTTAGTCTTTAGCTGTTCCATTAACTTAAGTTTACTACCATATATGTGAATACCTTCATCATATTCATTATGGTTTCCACATTGGGAATTATTAAACGTTTCCTTCATAATTTATAAGTCTAAACAATGATAAGTATTAAGGAAAATACTAATTAGCATCACTTCAGAAATAGATGATGGAAAAGCTACTATTTAAACACCGTGAAAAATATAAGTAAGCCATAATTAATGGTCTTATATGAGTTTACTAATTCAAAGATTAATTAATGCTGCTCTAAAATCAGATGCTGAATTTGGAATAGAGTTTAAAAAAGCTCTAATAATTTCAGGAATTAAACTTCGTGATTTTTCAAATATATCAGGTATTCCATTAAGTACTTTAAAGAAGGTTGTAAGTGGGAAAAACAGTATTAGAATTTGTACTTTAAGAGCCATTATAAACGGTTTTAAAAATGTTTACCGAGAAGACTATAAGAATGGCTTCATAGCTCTCCTAGCTACTAGACAAGTTGTTGAAAGGGTTTTATCTTCAAAAGAACTTATCAGTTTAAACATAAAGGTTAAGGGCTATCCTGTAAATACACTTGATGATGTGTATAAGGCTGCTATGAAAGCCGCTAGGGATGGAGCTAAAGCTATAGTTGCAGCACCAATAGTTAGTCAAATGCTGCAGGATTTTATAGATACTCCTCTTGTTTCAGTTAATGTATGTGAAAACGATATAATTCAATCAATAAAGATAGCAGCATCTCAGTTTAATACTACCAGCTAGTGTATAGTTAAAAGGGATATTTTTTTATCCAGTCGCTTTCAGATAAGCTCTATTTATATGCTATTTAGAAATTTTTATATACCTATCCTCCTTTAGGTTTCAGGTGCCTCCATTGAAAACTGTTAAAATAGCCGCTATCCTCATAACAACTATTCTTGCATCTTTAACGGCAACGTATTTTGTAGTATTTAATAAACCAGTAGAGCCTAGACATGTTACTATTAAATTTTCATATCAGCCCTCAGACCACCACCTACCTGCTTTCATTATGTTAAGCAAAAAATGGATTGAGTCCGAAGCTGCTAGACTTGGCTATAACGTAACTGTTGTTGAGAAGCCATTTCCTAGTGGTCCACCACAAGTTGAAAGATTTTTAGCTGGTGATATTGACGTAATGTATGTTGGTGCAGCTCCAGCTATTAGTGCTGTAGCTAAGTACCTTGAGGCTAAACAGGCTGGCCGATCTATACCACAAGCTATTATAGTTGCTATAGCCCAGTATCATGGCTCAGCGCTTGTATTAAAACCTGAATTAAAATATGCTGGTCCAGAAAGCCTAATTGGAAAGGTGATTGCAACATATCCTCCAGGTAGTATTCAATATACAATAATGATTAACTGGCTTCAAAATAATGGATTAAAGCCTGGAGATTTAGGCGATCCTAATGCAAACATCTATATTAAACCAGTATCCGGCCCACAGGAGCAGGTTGAACTACTATCAACTGGAAAGGTAGATGCTATACTTACTCCATCACCAACTCCTGAAATTTGCGAGATTAAAAACATTGGTAAGATAGCTGTTTCAAGCGGTGATATGGTGTTAAATCATCCATGCTGTGTACTTGCTGTAAGTAGAGAGTTTTATGAGAAATATCCAGATTTAGCTAAGTTGTTAGTTAAGCTGCATGTGAAGGCTGAAAGATACATTACTGAAAATACTGTTGAAGCTATTGAAATTGGTGCTTCAAAGCTCTCTGAGCTTTGGGGTTACAATATAACCTTCACTAGATATGTATTGATGAAAGTATTTACAGATAATAAAACAAGAATTATATTTAATCCAGATCCAAGTAGGGCTGAGAATGGATTAACTATGTTTGTTAATGCTATGTATAATATGGGCTTAATAAAGATTAAGCCAGAAGTTAATGATTTAATTAATAAGTCAATATATAGTGAAATTATTAAAGAAGGTTCATAAGTTAATTTTATAAGTACTTTATAGCTGATAATGTATGAAGTTTAGATATAACCTGCTATCACTCCTATCAATTATTATCTTCATATTATTATGGGAGCTTGCCTCAGAAGCTCAAGTTCTACCTGCTGTTTTACCTAAACCTATTGATGTTGCTTACTCCATACATAGATTAATGGATAAAATCCCAATATACACATATCATAGTATCAGCCACTTCATAGCTGGATTTACAATAGCCCTAATAGTTGCTATTCCTGCTGGCGCATTATCTGGATGGTATTACTCAGTAAGAGCGTTTGTTAAACCTATAGTGGAGATCATTAGGCCAATTCCGCCAATAGCTTGGATTCCATTTGTTCTCATATCCTTCAGAAGCGATTTTGAGGCTTCAGCTATAATAATATTTATAGGTTCCTTCTTCCCAATATTTACAAATACTTTTCTAGGATTTAGTAATGTACCGTTAGAATATGTGGAAATAGCTAAGACATTAGGCGCAGGAGATCTAGATATTCTAATTAAAGTTGCTCTTCCATCTTCTCTTCCATCTATATTAAGCGGTATTAGAACTGGTGTAGGTGTTGGGTGGATGTGTGTTGTTGCAGCTGAAATGTTTGGTCCTCCAGGTTTAGGTCTTCAAATAATGAATATGAGGTATCTACATGACATATCTGCAGTAACAGCATATATGTTAGTTATTGGTGTAATAGGCTTTACTCTAGAGAGAATTGTTAGAATTGTTGAGATTAAAACTCTAAAGTGGCAGAAAGGCTTTGTCAGACAGGTTTAAGTGTTTATGACTGAATTAAATGTTATAAGTATAAGTAAATCCTTTAATAATCTTAAAGTACTTAATAATATATCGTTTACCGTTAAGCCGGGAAGACTACTTGGAGTTTTAGGTCCTTCTGGATGTGGTAAAACAACTCTTTTAAGGATTTTAAGTGGTATTGAGAAGGTAGATACTGGCAAAGTACTTATTAACAATGAGGCTCCTAATACATATAAACATAAAATAGGCTATGTTCCCCAAAGCCTTACACTATATCCATGGAAAACTGTTGAGGAAAACGTCTTATTCGGGCTAGAGGTTAGAGGTATTGACAAAAAATCTAGTAGAGACCTTGTTTATAATCTTCTTAAAACTGTAGGATTATATGAATTTAAAGAATATTATCCTCATGAAATATCTGGAGGTATGAAGGCTAGAGCATGTCTTGCGAGGGCTTTAGCCATAGATCCTGATGTTCTATTAATGGATGAGCCTTTCGCAAATATTGATGCTCAAACAAGATATTATCTCCAGCTTGAAGTTCTTAAAATTCATGAGAAATATAGGAAAACAACGGTGTTTGTAAGTCACAATGTTGAGGAAATAGTTTTCCTAGCTGATACTGTAATTGTTCTAACAAGAAGACCAGCAGCAGTAAAGAGAGAGATAGATCTTTCAACAATACTGCCGAAACCTAGAAACATGTTTAATGATTCCTTTCTTAACATTAGGAAAAATCTTGTTCAACTAATTCAGGAAGAGTTTATGTAAAGTATTTCTGATTAGCATAATTAGAACCTCATCAGTCTTTTCGAAACAATATGGTTTTACACCTCCCAAGTTATAGTTTATAGGGTTTAAGGCTTAACTGGAGGAGTGGCAATTTAAGGCTTATAGCTGTTCTGTATGGCTCACTCATGTTTTGTGTTAAGACTTAAGATCCTTTAGATCTTAAAATACTTGAATTACCTTCTAAATTCAGCCTTCAAGTCTCAGGAGGGCTTCTAGGGCCTTATCAGAGCTCCATATGGTATCTAAGACTACTGTAAGGAAGTTTATTGGGAAGGTTAACGTTAAGCTTTCCAAAGATTCCTAGGAGGCTATAGCACTGGATGAAGCTGTGTATAGGTTTATGCGGCTAAACGTCAACAGAGACTAGATACTTTCTATGAAGATGTATTCTTTAAGGAATATGCTTACAGCAAGCTTCCATAAAGGATGTCCTGAAGTACTACGATGAAAAGCCTGTTTTCACTGTAGACAATGGCTAGCTATTGAAGGGCTTGGGCTAAGCTACAGCATTAAGTCTTCCAGAGATAGAAGCCTAATAGAATCTGTATACTCATCATTCAAGCAGAGGACGAAACATTCTCCAACAACATAACTATTAACCCTATAAACAGAAGCGGGAGGTTAAGGAAGTCAGTAATATGCTGGAAATATTCATAAAGCTATTCATTCTATACTAGATACTGTCAAGTTAGGTCTTAGGCTTAATGAGTCTACTATATGTTAACTTGACAGTATCCTATACTACAACCACCTAAGGAGGTGAGCTTAAGCTGCACCCCTAACTAGCCGTGTCCAACTATTATTTAGCCACTCATCAATCTCTAATCATACTTAAAGACTAGGTTAAGATGAGTTTATGAATTGTTGGTACGCCTAGATCTGACTTAGCAATATCTACTCCACTCATCAATGCATTTACTAAACTACTGAACTGCAAGAACATTATAAATCTTATTATGAAATCTAAGTACTTAGCTTAAACTCATTATATACTGTTAATACAATGTGAAGCTAGAGCAAGATTATTTACATCTAAATTTTATTATTACTTAACTTCAATATTACCTATATAAAGCTCTATTCAAATTCTTCTTTAAGACTATTTAAATCTACTTTTCCATTACATAAATCGCATAGAAATTCCTTCTTTTCCACATCTACGTTAAGCTCTTTTAAGCTTAAGTATGCTGGATAGAAATTGCCATTTTCAAACAGTATCCTAAGGATTTCCACTCCATGGTTATAGTTTCCTTCCTGAATATGTTTATGTGCCTCCATATATAAAACGATTTTCACCGATTCTCCTATTTCCTCATTCTCAGTATATCCAATATCATAATAGAGCTTACCAAGACATTTACTACACAACTTATATTTAGATAAAGCTTTAAGTGCTAAATCAGTAGCTGTTATCTCAACCATAAATACGTTTATAATAAATTAATATTTAAGCATTTACAGAATGTCTTTGTAGAATTCTTAATAAGACTATAGATATGCAAGTAACTAACAAAATGAATTCAATTCGTAAATAGTAAATTCCTAAAGCTTCAAGAACCAAAGGATCTTCCACTAAATACTTTGTATTTAGTAGTGTACTTCTGCTAGAGCCTAGAATCTATAGTGTATTTTCCTAGTTTCTCTATAGTATTTGTTGAAGATTTTGAGTTGGTTTTTATGTTGTTTAACATCTTTTATGCTTTCTAAATTAGCCGTATCCTACATATCTAAAAGTATATCAGTAAAGTAGAAAAGTTACTTATAGACCTATTTATGATCTAGAAAAATTTATATAAAGGTTGAATTTAACTAGCTTCGCTATGGATCTAGCTCCTCCATCACCAATGTTGATGTATATTTTGGCTGTTGGATCGTTGGTGATGTTTACTTATGGTTTTTATATTAGGGTTAAAGTTTATGGTGTTAATGGATTTATTAATCAGTTTAAATATTTTTCTAGAAACTATATTAAGTTTTTAAGGGATGCTCTTCTTCAAGGTAGGGTATTAAATGATCCCTACATTGGTATTTCACATCTTCTAATTATGTATGGTTTTCTAATACTTCTATTTGGTAAGGTTGTTCTCGGTTTTCCTTTTCTCTTTAATTTAAATCTTCCATTAGTGTTAATTTTTAAAGATTCGTATTTCCGCTATTCAAGCTTAATTATGGATATTTCCGGTTTTCTATTTATTGTAGGTGTTTGTCTAGCATTAGTTAGAAGAGTAGTGATTAAGCCTTGGAAGCTTGAAACTGGGCTAGAGGATATTGTAGCTTTGATAGCTCTATTATATCTTGGACTTTCAGGATTACTAACTGAAAGCTTTAAACTTGTGTTTTCCTCATCTTCATCCATATGGTCTCCTATAGGCTCTATAATCTCATTACCTTTAGCTACTATACCAACTAATATTGCAGTAGCTCTTCATATACTGTTTTGGTGGTCACACATTCTTGCAGCATGCATTATTGTAGCAGCTATTCCATACTCTAAGCTATGGCATATTTTAGCTGTACCGGGAAATATTGCTATTCAATCTGATAAGCCATTAGGATCATTAACAACTCCATTTCTATTATCTGAGCTTTTAAGCAATCCTGAAGCAATGGAGAATATTCAATTTGGAGTAGGTAATGTTTGGGGTCTTGATTGGCCTAGGAGGTTTATGGTTGACTCCTGTACTAATTGTGGAAGATGTGATGAGGTTTGTCCTGCTGTAGCTTCAAAAAGAGCTTTAAAGCCTAGAATGATAATTCAAAAACTAAAAAAGCAACTTATAAGTGGGGGGGTTGAAACATTAATTGACTCAATAATATCTGAAGATGAGGTCTGGTCATGTACAACATGTGGAAAATGCATGACTACATGTCCTGCATGGATAGGTCATGTAGATTTTATAGTTGATCTTAGAAGATGGCTTGTAGGAAACTCTAGACTTGATAAGAAGAAAAGCGATTTACTAAGTAATTTAGCTCATTCCTCAAATAGCTTAGGAATGTCGCAGTGGGATAGACAAGAGTTAGCAGCTAAATTGGATGTTAAAACTATTCAAGAAAGCTCTAGTATTGAGTATTTACTTTGGATTGGATGTTTAGCCTCATATGATAGTAGAGCTATTAAAATTTCAGAATCTCTCATAAATATTCTTAAAAGTGCTAATATAAGTTTTGCAGTACTTGGAGCTGAGGAAACATGTTGTGGTGATCCTGCAAGAAGGCTAGGGGAGGAAAGTAGATTTCAGGAAATAGCATTAAACAATATTGAATTATTTAAGAAGTATGGTGTTAAGAAAATATTAACTCTTTGCCCACACTGCTACAATACATTAAAAAATGAATATCCAAAACTTGGATTATTAAATATTGATATTTACCATTACTCTGAGCTTATTGAAAATCTTATAAGTCGTGGAGTTATCAAGTTAAGTAAGCCAGTAAATACTGTAGTAGTACTTCATGACCCATGTTATCTAGCACGATACAACAACATATATAGTCAGCCTAGAGTTATTTTAAAGCAGATTCCAGGATTAAAGATTAGGGAGGCTAGAAATAGGGGAAGAAAGACATTTTGCTGTGGGGGAGGTGGTGCAAACTACTGGTATGAAATACCTGAAGAGAAGAGAATTAGTGTTGTAAGACTTGAGGAGCTTACAAGTCTAAATGTAGAAGGAGTAATTACTGAGTGTCCATTCTGTCTAGCAATGCTTGAGGATGCTGCAAGAATTAAGGGTATTGATGAGAAAATATCCATATGCGACCTAACTGAACTTATTTCTAAATCCCTAAATGGGGTATGATCATGGTTATTAATAATTATAGGAGGTGGTTTTATGAGTGTTGTTAAAGTACTCATCGACTATCCCCGTCTTATCATAGCTTTACTTCTAGGGCTTTGTATCTTACTGATACTAGCATTAAGTATTCCACCATATGTTTCACCGCAAGAACCCTACTGTTATGGATGTCATAGATATGTATATCTAGGAAATCATAGTAAGCTTGGGGATGAGCCGAAGGTATGCTCTCTCTGCCATGTTGTTAGCTGGCCTGTTGAGCCAAATCATGGTGCGCTCTGTCTACTAAATGGTACAATAATTAAAGATAAAACAATACAGTGTAGCCAGTGTCATGCTAAAGAGCCTAACTTGTGGAGTGAAAGCCCTCACACCATAATTAACTATACGCAGGAATCCTCATGGATAATACGTCCATTACGGCTAGAGGATGTTACTCTTCATCCCCCATTAACTACTCCAAGTCCAATCCCCCTACAATATCAATACGTTATTCCACTATTGATACTACTAGTTATTCTACTTGTAGCGTTAACTAAATCTAGCTTAAGGTGATTTGATGGGTAATGTAAGTAGGAGAAGTTTTTTAAAGGTAGTAGGTATAGCTCCTATTCTCCTATTTATATCAAAAATTCTTAATAAATTCGTTAGTGGTGAAGTTGATAGTGAAAGCTCTAATAACAACATTTTTCCTAAATATGCTATGGTGATAGATCTATCTAAATGTATTGGGTGTAGAATATGTATGTATGCATGTATTAAGGAGAACAATATAGGTAGAAACTCTGGATTCAGCTATATTAAAGTTTATGCCCTACCTCGTGGTGTACTTGATATAGATATTGGTGATGAATGCTATACTGAAGTTGAAGAGGATAAATGGTATGTACCTGTTCAATGCATGCAATGCGATGATCCGCCATGCGTTAAGGTATGTCCTGTAGGCGCAACTTTTAAGCTTGAAACTGGTGTTGTTTGGGTAGATCATAGAAGATGTATTGGATGTAGGTTATGTATGGCTGCCTGTCCATATAATGCTAGACGTTTTAACTGGGTTTGGCCTCAAGTACCTGATGATGAATTGAACCCTAATGCTCTTCCACCCAGGCCTGCTGGAGTTGTGGAAAAATGTATTTTCTGCCCTCACCGAGTTACACGTGGATTGAAACCTAGATGTGTTGTTGAGTGTCCAACAGGTGCTAGGTACTTTGGTGATTTAAACGATCCTGAAAGTGAAGTATCAAAGCTCATAAAGGAAAACGTATCCTTTAGGCTTAGGGAAGATCTTGGATATAAACCCCGTATTTACTATATTGCTAGGGGATCTAAATGAGTTATGATGAAGGTGGGCTTAGTAAGGTATTAAGGCCGCTTACATATACGTCAAGGAAATTCTATATATTTATTTTAGTATTGGTTATAGCTACTATATGGTTTCTATATGCTTGGTATGTTCAGTTAAAGTATGGACTTGGAGTTACAGGTATGAGAGATTATGTTATTTATGGACTATATATAGCTAACTTTGTATTTCTAATAGGTGTTAGTCATGCTGGTATAGCTATTTCTGCTGGTGTTAGATTACTGAAAGTTACGGTTCTTAAACCTATTGTCAGAATGGCTGAGTTACTAACAGCTGTTAGCTTAATTATAGCTTTTATGAATGTACTTTTTGATCTAGGTAGACCTGAAAGAATTCTTAATATGTTTGCTTATGGAAGATGGCTTTCAGTTTTAGTATGGGATATGACTTCTATAACAACGTACTTAGTAGCAACAATAATATATCTTTATGTAACGATGAGGGAGGATATAGCGCTATGTGCTAAATACCTTTTAAAGAGGTCATGGCTATATAGAATAGCCTCACTAAGATATAGGTATGATACGTTATCTAGGAAAGCGCATGAAAAGGCAGCATGGTGGCTTGCTCTAGCAATACTTCCAATAATGGTCAGTGTTCACACTGTTGTATCTTGGGTTTTTGGTTTAATGGTTAGGCCTGGATGGTATAATCCATTTTTTGGACCATACTTCGTAACTGGAGCTATTGCCTCAGGTGTTGCAACAATTATAATGGTTGCTGCTGTTTTTAGAAAAATTTTTCAATGGGAATTTCTTATAACTCCCCAGATATTTAGGATTCTATCCAATTTTCTTAGAGTTGTTTTAGCAATATACATATACTTCATGATATGTGAACAGGTTACAGTAAGGTATCTAGGTCCAGCACGTGAAAAGGAGGTTTCGGACATCCTCTTTTTTGGAAACTATGCAGCTTTATACTGGTTTGTAGTAATCATAACATTAGCCATCCCATTTATTATGCTTTCAATTTATACATTCATACCTAAACTCTTCAGTATAAAGCTTATTGTTTTAGCTGCTACTTTAATCAATATTGGATTATGGATTAAGAGAATTATAATAGTTATCCCTGTACTTTTAAGACCGGAGCTACCATATCCATTAGGTATATATATTCCAACATGGGTTGAGTTCTCACTTATAATTGGGGGATATGCTATAGCAGCGTTAATTTATACAGTGTTTGTTAAGTTATTTCCAATAGTTGAATTAGCTATTGTAGGCTCTCATGAAGATTCAGAATCCTCAGAAGTACAGCTTAATATTAAGAAGCATCCTATAGTAGCTCTAGCAATCATCGGGACTTTAACATTAATCTCCGGAGTACTTGGAATGTCTTATGTAAAGTATCCATACTCATATCCTGAAATACCTTGGGCACCGGCAGCATGGCTTCTAGGAATAATAACTTTACTATTAATTCCATTAGCATATATATTATCCTTTAGGGAATGATCTGAAGTATTTTGACGTTATTAAAATATTTTACATTAGAATCTAAACTATGGCCATCATTGAAATTAATATGTAGTATCTATGACTTAATTACACTCTATGTAAACCACTCCATCCCTAACATATATTAAATTAGTAGATGTGAATTTCAGAATATGAAGAGACTAAGCTGTAACAACCAGTAGTTGAAGATTTAATGAGTATGCTGTTATCTAGTTGTAAGATCAAATGATTAGAATCACATATTTATTTTCCACATACTTCAACTTATATTCCAGTAGTGTAGTATAAATTGAAGTAGTTACGATAGTATTACTCTATTAATAATAGAATTTATTGGATAACTAGAGGTAAACTACTATAGTATTAGCATTATGTAGAACTAATAATAGCAGCTAGTTAATTTACTTGATAAAGGTTTTAGGATGTTGTTAAGTCTTACACTCTACGGGCTTACACATACCAACTTAACGGCACCAACTTTTAAAGCGGTAACTTTTATAAGTTTCTTCTAATTGTGTAGTTATGCCTCCCCAATACTTAGAGATAATCACGTTTAAGATCTTTCCATTAATTACTTATTTGGTTTTTACTTTAGGTGTTGTTCTTAAATTATCTTCATGGATTAAACGTACCTATACTGCCTCAGCTAAGAATAATGTGTTACCACTTAAGAAACTAACATTACCTATTATTCTACAATCTTTATTATTAACTATTTTAAGATATGTATTACAGTTTAAATTGTTGAGAAGCTCACATAAGCTTTGGGTAATATCTTGGATAGCCTTTCACATACCTGTGCTTTTTATAATATTTGGCCATCTTCGTGGCTTTGGAGTATGGTCTTTGGAATGGTTTACATGGATAGCTTCCAGAGAGTTTCTTGCATACACTCTTCCAACAATACTTGGAGTTATAGTTATGGTGGCGTTAATAATCCTATTAGTGTATAGACTGATCTACTTAAGATCAATTTCAAGTTTAGGTAATTATATTGTTCTTATTCTATTAATATTAGTAATTACAGGCGGGGATTTAATGAGGTTTTCCTCATTCACCCCTGAGGAAAAAGTAATTGTGATACCTCCAGGATTTACATTAAGGTTGGAACATACACCTAATATTAACCTTTTAATACTTCATTCAATACTTGTACAGATTCTAGTAATGTACGTTCCATTTAGTCCATTACTACATATATATACTTCCCCGTTTTTAATGATAGTAAGTGAATTAAAAAGAATTAGAATAGGTGAAAGCTAGCTTTATCTTATTCTACATTGTTATTGTTAATAATTACAAATCCCTGTTCTTCACAACATGTATCTCTAGCTATTCTCATTAATTTTCTAATTAGCTCCTCAATTGAGCCTATACTTTTTAGCTTATATAAATGTGTATAGTTATTTCTTTTATCAGTGCATCCAAATCCTTTTATTACCCCTTCAAATAAATCATTATTAAAAAGCTTCTTAGCTATTGCAGCTTCAAGTAAGGCTTTAGATTTAAGGTAAAACACAGCTTTAATCTTAACTTTAGGGTTTACTGTTAAGTAATCTATATGCCACCTTACTTTTTTATTTAATTTTAGGTGTCTATAAATCCTAGCTTTCAAGCCGCCAGGTCCTCTAGCACTACCTACATATACGTATATTCCCTTTTTCAACTCGTATCTTCCAAGACATCCTATCTTAACATTAAGATCATCAACTACGCTTATAACCAATATGTATGTTCCCTTTAATTCTGGTATATTTATCCTTAACCCCTCCATAATCAATATATTTTAACTTATACTATATAGTTTGCCATTATATGTTCACTAGCCCTAATGTAAATATTTCCTTAGTAATTAAATGACTGCTAACTATGCATTAAGCATCCATTTATTTACTTCCTATTTCTCCATTTTACATAATATGTGCCGATCACATCTTTAGGAATTTACAATCTAATAATATCTTAAGCTATAATCATTCTATAAATCTAAATATGTAAAGTTATGCTGCTCCCATAAACTCCGTTACTAATGCTAAAATCAGTCCACCTATTATTAAACTTTTACCCCTATACCTATCAATACCTGAAAAGTATAGTAGTAGACCGGCTGTAGCTAACGTAATGTAAGATATTCTTGCAATTGTTAAGATGAATAAGTTTGCGCGAGTAAAGAACTTTGATGCTATTTCCTCAAGAGCATTGAAGAACTCATCAATTTTACCAATTAAATCTGATAAATCTAACAACATTACATCACTAATAATCATATTTAACGTGAAAATAATTAAGATACCTAATAGTTAAGTTTAAATAATTTAAGCTTTGTGGCTTAATTTCGAACCTCGTAAATTTACACATATAATAGAAACGGAAAAATTCGATATTTTAATTCATACTGATTTAATATGAAAAGTACGAATATCGAGTATTAAGCCACAAAACTTAATTTATTTTTAATTCTAAGTTTCTAGTTTAATGTAATAAGTAGTCAGCTACTCGAGATAGATAAGTTTAAATTTCTCTTTCTACAGTTATATTGAGGTGAAACTTTGATACCTTTAGCAATAATGAATTGGGAATGGATTATTGTAATTGTACTGATAGTAGTCATATTTCTATGGGGTCCCCAAAAGCTTCCAGAGCTTGCTAGATCAATAGGACTGGCAAAGAGAGAGTTTGAAAAGTCCTCTAAAGGTATTGAGGATGAAATTAAAAAATCTTCAACAACAGATGAAAGAATAATAGAAATTGCTAAGAATCTCGGTATAAAAACTGAAGGTAAAACACGTGAACAGATAATACAAGAAATACTTGAAAAAACACGTGCTAGATAGTTATCATGATTTAATCAATCTTAGCCTTAGCCTAAAACAATCATTAATATCCTGGAGTTAAATATGGATTTAACCATTATTTTAAAGCTAATCTAAAAATTTAAACTTTAGTATAATAGCATTTAATGTGATTCATATTGTCTAAGGAGATGGCTTTTTCAGAACATATTGAGGAGCTTAGAATTAGATTAAAGGTTGTAATCTACTGCCTATTAATATCGTCTATTGCAATGATGGTTATTCCAGCAAATATTGATTTTATAAAAGATCCTCTAAGTTTTTATGAGCCTTTAATAGGTTTTATTCTCAGAAGTATTAGATCGTATATTTTAGAATCCTCATTTCTATTCAGTTCTTTAAATTCAACTCGGTTAGAGCTTATAGCTGTAGATATTACGGCCCCTCTTGAACTTTATGTTTTAACATCTATTCTATTTGGTATAATTGTATCTATGCCTGTTATAGCATATGAAGCCTATAAGTTTATAGATCCTGCCCTATATCCACATGAGAAAAAAATGATATATCCATTTATAATCTCATTTACGATATTGTTTATTATTGGCTGTTTTTTCGGTTTTTTTGTTTTATGCCCATTTTTAATATGGGCTATGCTTCCATTCTACCATATAGTTGGTGCTCAAGCATTTATTTCCGTGATGGATTTTTACAATGTAATATTCTTTACAGTTCTAATGACTGGCTTATCATTTACAGTACCTGTCATCTTCATCATCCTCGTAAAGCTCGGCTTTATAAATACTACTGTTATAACTAAAAGAAGACGATACATATATGCAGTATTATTCATACTTACAGCAATTATAACACCTAATGGCGGTCCACTAGCTGATTTAGCGTTATTTATTCCTATGGTTATACTACTTGAAGTAGCTGTTCTAGTAGCTAAGAGATATGAAGGTACTAGTGAGAGGAAATTTACATTATTTCCATCAATAAAATATGTAAAATGTAACTATTGTGGGGCTGAGATACCTGAAGGCACTATTTTCTGCACCAAATGTGGTTGTGCAAATAAATAGTTATTATTTATTAAATCTTTGTAATCATTTTAAAGTCTTTCTTAGCCATTACTTTGATGATTAACTATAATTATCATAATTGTATATTTAGAGTTTAGCTTACTTCTCATCAGAGTTAATCATACTTTAAGCATTAACTCTAATTAAACTCTCGTAACTGAAGTCTGGGCTCTCTGCTTCATGGCGTGCTTGGAGTAGATTTGGGCTTAGAAACTCTGCAGTAATAACAGTGTCAAGACCAGAATTTATAGAACATAGAAGATTACTCTACAAAGTAACATACCACTGGAAACAGGTAGATAGGCTGAAATCAAAGCTTCCAAAAGGACAAAGGTTGTCAAAAGGATAAAGTGAATATGGCGAAAATCGCTAGAATAAATAATTTTATAGCGCATGGTACTTCAGCAAAATAGTTAAATTGGCTGTTCAAAAAAGTAATAGCTCTAGAGAAGTTTAACCCTCAAAATAATGGCTACAATAAGGAATGGTCAAGAAGACTGTCGAATTGAGTTAGAGGAAAGACTATAGAGTACACAGAATACAAAGCAAAGCTTAAAGACACAATGGTAATCAAAGTCAATCTGCCTATTCCTCCAAAAGATGCTATTTCTGTGGTGGAGTAGGGTAAAGGTTTTCCTCAAGATCCAAATACAAGACTTGCAGAAGGGAATACAGTTCAGACTACAATGCCTCAGCAAACATAGCCTTAAGGACCACACCTCCTTGACAGGGCTGAGTAACACAGCTTGTAGGAGACTAAGGGATGAACTCATAAGCTCCCGGCTTTAGCAGTGAAGTAGGTTACTCAATGGTTTAATGTTATGAAATAATTGAAAACAACAAATTTGTGAAGAATTTTCATGATGAAAGTGATGGTAAGCATGTTTAAGTTTAAAGAATCTTAAATCGGTAATATCAAGTTAGCATACAGTAAGCTTAGGAGTTTAAGGCTTAACTTAATAATATCCATAAATTCCTGCTGATTAACATGGTGAAAAATTTAATTTGGTAGTTCATGTTTGTAGTTAATATTATAAAATGATTCTTTAGGGCATTTTCCACCAATTGGAATAAATATTTTCCTATCAATTTTATCTATTACTGCCCTAAAATCTAATCTTTTATCTAAATATAATGCTTCTTCAACTGCTTTAATAGTTCTTTCTCTATTGTATATAGCATGTAATGGCTCAATATGGTTATTCCATTTTGGTATAACTGCATCATATTTATTATTAATGCTTTTTCTATACATGTATTCAATACATTTTACTGATATATTTGGCATGTCGCAGGCAACCTGTAGAACATATTCATTTCTTGATTCAATAAGTCCTGTATAGAAACCAACAATAGCAGCTCTAATCCCTAAAGGTTTATCAATAACTACTCTAACGTTAAACTCCTTAACGGCGCTTTTTAACATTTTCTCTTGCTCGTCATTGCTTACAGTAATAACTATATCAGATATTATAGGTATAAGCTTAGCTATAATGTGTACTATTAAAAACTTATTATTAAGCAGTGCTAAAGCCTTGTATGATCCAAATCTACTTGAGCTACCTCCAGCTAAAATATTGCATGAAAGCTTTCTAAGCATAATATCTCTAACAAAGGATAATAATAAGTTTAGCTGAGTATTAAGATTCTTTAAATTTAAGTATTTAGAAATAGAAGATTAAGTGTTAGCATTAATTTTATTACCAATAATTTTAGGGAATCAACAATAATTAATCTGGTAGTAAGCTATTCAAAACATAAATGAACCCTCAGTAAACAATATTCTGATATGAACATAAAAATATTGAATTTTAAATAATTTCATTCCATACTACAGAGTTTAAGTAGGTGATTCCACTGTAGATCAACATTTTTCTGTATGTTTTCAATAATATAGCTATTTTGTGGCTCAAGTAAATGTCTAAATCTACCCTGTATCTTTATGTATTCTATAACTGGTAGAGGCTTTGTTACATTAATGTTTAATCTATATTTGCCATGTTCAACCTCATATATTGGGAATATTCTAGTTTGTACTGCTAATCTACCTATTTTTATTGTTTCATTGGAGTTAAAGCGCCATCCAAGCTGACATGGTGAAAGAACATGAATAACCGTAGGCCCATTAAAGCTTAAGGCTTTTTTCACCTTATTGATATAGTCACTCCAATATGATATGCATGCTGTAGCTGCGTATGGAATACCATGTGCAACAGCAATACCTATTAAGTCCTTTTTCCACTCTTTTTTACCAGATATAACTCTACCTGGAGGGCTTGTAGTTGTAGCAGCGCCAAGTGGGGTTGCGCCACTACGTTGTATTCCAGTATTCATATAAGCTTCATTATCATAGCATATGTATAAGAATCTATGTCCTCTTTCCAACGCTCCAGATAATGCTTGAATTCCTATATCAAATGTTCCCCCATCCCCTCCGAAAGCTATGATGTTGGGCTGCTGTTTCATTAAGTTTTTCCTAGCCAGTACTCTTATAGCTGATTCGATGCCGCTTGCAACAGCAGCCGCATTTTCAAAAGCTACATGTATCCATGGAACCTTCCAGGAGGTATAGGGGTAAATTGTTGTTGCTACTTCAAGACATCCGGTAGCATTTACAACAATTGTATTTGGTCCTGCAGCTTTTAAAGCCATTCTCGCAGCAATAGCTGGCCCACATCCAGCACACATTCTATGTCCAGATACAATATAGTCTTCAACTGGTAGTTCCTTAAGGGTAACCATTACTCTCTCACCCCTAACCATAAGACCCTATCTTTTATATCTCCTGATTTCAGTTTAAAGCCTAATCTAAATGCTTGCTCTATATCTTTTTGTGAAACATCCCTTCCTCCAAGACCGTAAATTATATTTAAAATCTTTATTTTAAATCCTGCATCATATAGTGTATTTTTAACATCTGAGCATAATGGTCCTGATGAAGCTCCGAAGCTTACAGCTCTATCCATAACAATTAGGGCTTCAGCATTCTTAATGGCTTCAATTAACTCCTCGCTTGGGAATGGTCTATATAGTGATACCTTAATAACCCCTACTTTCTCACCCTTCTCTCTCAGTCTTCTAGCTGTATATCTAGCAGTTCCACATGTACTTCCCATACAGACAATCAATATCTCAGAATCTTCAATACCGTATGTATCTATGAATTTATAGCTTCGGCCTGTTACTCTACTATATTCATTCATAACATCCATTATTGTTTTGTAGGATTTCTCCATAGCTTCAGCTTGCTGTTTTTTAAACTCGAAGTAGTAGTCGGTAAAACATAGTGGCCCAATAGTTATTGGATTTTCTACATCTAGTCTGTATAGAGGCTTTCTAGGTGGTAGAAATATTTTAACATCTTCATCATCTAGAATTTCAACTCTCTCCATTGAATGTGAAATTATAAATCCATCAAGATTAACACTTACGGGTAGAGATACGTTAGGGCTTTCAGCAATTTTAAATGCTTGAATAGTAGTATCGTATGCTTCCTGAGCGTTTTCAACATAGATCTGAATCCATCCGCAGTCTCTAGATCCCATCATGTCGGAGTGGTCTCCATGAATATTAATGGGTGCGGATAAAGCTCTATTTACAACAGCCATAACAATAGGTAGTCTAAGTGAGGAAGCTATATAAAGTATTTCATGCATTAAAGCTAAACCCTGGCTGGATGTAGCAGTAAATACTCTAGCACCCATTACACTTGCACCAATACATGCGGAGAGAGCTGAATGTTCCGACTCAACACATACATATTCAGTATTAATTTCACCATTAGCAACAAAATCACTAATTCTTTCAACAATAATTGTCTGTGGTGTAATAGGATATGCAGCAACAACATCAACATCACATTGCTTAACAGCATATGCTACAGCTTCATCACCTGTTAAACCAATAATCCTCATAATATCTCACTCCTCCACCATACTTATAGCTTTAACAGGGCATTCTGAAGCACATATACCACATCCCTTACAGTAATCATAGTCAATAGAGATTTTCCCTTTATTATCAAGACGTTTGATAGCCCCATCAGGGCAATAAATCCAGCATAGTAGGCAAAATGTACATTTAGCTTCATCAACTACTGGTTTAAAAGCTCTCCATGTACCTGTTTTATACTCTAAACTTGAGCCAGCCTTAGGAATAATACCTGCAATTGGTAAGCTACGCCATCCAGCCTTACTCATTCAGAAATCACCTCTTCATAAGCTCTCTTAATAGCCTCAACATTTTTTAAACCTAATTCTCCCCTAAACCTATTCATAGTAGCCTCGATTACTGATTTTAGTGAAACAAGCCCCTCAACAGCTTTAACAGTAGCACCAAGCATAGGCGTATTATAAATAGGTCTACCTAGAATATCTAAGGCTATTCTCTTAGCATCGACAACAAAAATCTTAATTTTTCTATTAATATTAAACCTTTTTTTAATATCAGCAGGTTTCTCCCTAAAGTTAATTACCAAGACTCCATCTTCTTTAAGTCCTTCTGTAACATTAACAACTCCAATTAATGTCGGATCTACGACGACAACAATGTCAGGATTATAAATTTGGCTATGAATCTCAATAGGCACATCAGCAATTCTAGTGAATCCATCTACAGGTGCCCCTGAACGCTCCAGGTAGTATCTAGTTTTATAAAACTAGATACTACATTCTGGGCCGAAATGAGGAAATGCCTGTGAATACTTACCCTCCAGAAGAGCTGCTTCCGCAAGTATTCTTGCAATAGTAACTATTCCCATACCACCTCTACCATGCCATCTAATTTCAACAAGTCTCAAACTTCTCCACCGTTTTTTGATTTACTATATACACTTAAATATTTTTATTTAATAACAGCCGTCTTGTAAACTTAAGCATGTTTCATCACCTCTATTATTGGTATTGTATTTTCTATGAATTCTTTTGCTTTAACTCTTCTATTTATCCATTCGTTCATCATTATCATTATTGATTTTAGAAGCATTTCCACATGTTCCTCATCGCATTCATCCTTAATGCATGGTATGTAGTTATCGAATAGCCTAGTTCTATCCTTAACATACTCTATTATCCTCTCCATTAAATTCCTAACTTCAAGACTATATACTCCATGTCTTAAATTGAGAATTCTGCATGAAGCCCTATAGTATGGAGCACCATCAGTCAATATAATTATATTTGAGCCACAGATAGCCCTAATCTTCTTAATGAATATTATTGATGTTAATATGTTAGCAACATCGAAAGTCATCATGTATACGATCCTCCTCAAGTAGGGCTCGAAGACAATATACAACACCCTCCCCCTAGAACCTATCCTAATCCTAGTATCATCAACCAGTAAAACCCTAACATCCTACAAATACTTCTATCAGGAAATAGAAAACATAAAGACCTAAACCATGATAGTATAGATTTATGACCTAAATATTATAAAGCTTAAAATATCTGAAGCAGCTCTTGAAGAATATAGTGAAAATATATTAAGCACCATAAACAATTAGGATAAATGGGGTTCTCCCCCTAACAAATCTAACAACTTTAGACATAGAATCACCATAAACAAGGAGAGAAACCCCAAATAAAGCTTAAGCCTAATTGACTGGTCAAATAAGAGAATTAAACCACAAGCTTAAGTTTACAAGACGATAACAGCTTCGTAAATCTAAGCCATTAACTAAATAGTATCTTAAGCCCACATGATTTTAATGTTTATTTCTTTACCGGTCTAATAAGTAGGAGATGTAGATAGAACTTAGAATAAGTAGGAGTAAAGTCTTTCAGAATATTCTAAAAGAGGTTAGTTGTAGACCTAAGTGTCGCTATATTAATAATTGTGAGATGAAATAAATATAGCTATTAAGATAGGTATTATTATTCTATTTTGATGTGTTTCCCAGGTTTACTCTTAACCTTCTTTACCAGTTGTACTTCCAATACTCCATTTTTGTATAATGCCTTAGCACTTTCAGGGTCGACTTCTACTGGTAGTTGAAGTTCTTTATAGTATCTTCTTCTTTCAGTATCAACTGATATTGTAAGTGTTTTCTCTGTTGCATTAAGCTTTATATCGTCTTTCTCTACACCTGGTAGCTCTGCTATAATTTTAACATGGTCTTCTGTTTCAATAACATCAACTAGCGGCTCCCTCTCCTCTAAAACTTCTACTGATGGTTTAACACCAAATGGTGTCTCCCTAATTCTGGGTTTAACATTACCAAATTCTCTTATTTGCGGTTTTCCATCAGGACCTATAGTTACTGAGTATCCCCATACTATTGGTCCAGTTTCACGAACTATCCTACCATCTGGAAGTCTTCTCTCCCTAATTAAACCTCTAGGAACCTCTTCACCTATTCCACGCATCATTTCTTCAATCATCTTGTCAAATTCTGCAAATATCTCCTCAAATGATGGAAATAGCTTTCTTCTCCTACGCCACCATGATGGAAAATCCTCATTCCAAGACATACAGACACCAAAAATTTACTTAGTAAAAGTATATAAAGCTTATGGAGTTTAAGTCTTTAGCAGCATCATTAGGAGAAGTTGCTTATATAAGCAATTTCCAAGTATTTGGGTATGAAGTTCCTCATAAAGAGCTTAACATTAATAAACCAAGAACCATAGTTCATCATTGGAGAACATGGTCTTACTTTAAAATAAAGCTTAGGCTTAATTATGCTCTAAAGGCCTATCATGATTTCACTCTATTTTACATCAGCTTCAAAATTGATAGCTAGATACATATATTCAAAGTGGAAAGAATTAAACTGCAAGGTAATGTTTCGAAAACCTCTTAAGCTAATTATCTAATAGAACTAAACTCGAAATTTAAAATTAATCAACTCTTTAAATAAACTTCAATACTAACATAAACTAAACAATAGGATATGTGAAAACCTCCAATTTACTGGAATAAATTAAGTTTAAGTAGAATATAAAGAAGGTTTAGTTATATTTTATTAACTAGTTTAAAGTTCTATGATGATTGTATTGTAGTTTTGCGTTTTGCTATTTCTTCATCTCTTAATAGTCTTCTTAATAGCTTTCCAACAATTGTTCTTGGTAACTGTTCTTTAAACTCTATTTCTTTAGGTATTTTGTATGAAGCAAGGTTTCTTCTACACCATTCTATTAATTCATTTGCTGATACTCTACCTTTATACTCATCCTTTAATACAACATATGCTTTAATCCATTCACCAACTGAAGGATCAGGTATTCCTACTACTGCTGCATCTTTCACAGCTTCATGCATAAACAGTACTTCCTCTATCTCCCTTGGATATACAGACCATCCCTTATATTTTATTAACTCCTTTTTCCGATCAACAACATAGAAAAATCCATCTTCATCCATTTTCCCAATATCTCCTGTACGTAACCATATCTTCCCATTTATAGTAATTAATGTTTCCCTAGTTTCCTCAGGTCTCCTCCAATATTCCTTCATAACCTGCGGTCCTGAAACCACAATTTCTCCTTCTTCTCCAGGTTTTAGAAATTCGTTTTTTTCAATATGCATAATACCAGCATCCGTACTTGGTAATGGAACACCTATACTTCCTACCTTTCTAAGTTTCGGATCAAGAGGGTTACAGTGAGTTACTGGTGCTGCTTCTGTTAATCCGTATCCTTCACATATTAAGGCTCCTGTAAGTTTCTCAAATCTCTCCTGTATTGATAGTGGTAATGGACCTGCTCCACTTATACCTGCTCTTAAACTACTTAAACTATACTTCTTAACATTCGGATGGTTATTAATAGCATTATATATTGTTGCAACAGCTGGAAATAGTGTAGCCTTGTTTTTCTGTATATCTCTCATTACATCTTCAACATCGAATCTTGGATATACTATTACTGTTCCACCCATTGCTGCAGCACTATTTAATACTACTGTTTGACCATAAACATGATACCATGGGAGAACACCGATAAGAATCTCTGTTCCTTTTTTAGTTCCAGACCATAAGTTACATTGTATAGCATTAGCAACCATATTGTAGTGTGTTAGTACAGCCCCTTTTGGAGTGCCTGTTGTACCGCCTGTATACAGAAGTACTGCAGCATCATTTCTTACATTAAGCTCTACTTTAGGTGGATTTGGCTTATATTTTTTAATTAAATCCATTAGTAGGCACAAATTCGGATCGGCTTCAACTTTAGCTTGAGGAATTTTCTTTAAAAGTTTACCTATTATCCTCTTTAGTGGTGGTAGAAAATCAGCAATGTTTGTAATAATAATCCTTTTAATAGAAATACTGTTTTTAATATTTCTAATGATGTTAGCGTAAAGTATGTCTAGAACTATAAGTATCTCTGATCCACTATCATTTAACTGAAACTCTGTTTCTCTAGCTGTATAGAGAGGGTTTAAAGTTGTAACTATTGCTCCTGCTCTTAAGGCTCCATAGTATGCTATAGCAAACTGAGGACAGTTTGGAAGCATTATAGCGACAACACTTCCCTTTTTAACGCCAATATCAGCCAGAGCAGTTGCAAATCTATCTACCAAATCATCAATATACCTAAATGTAAATTTAGCTCCCATAAAGCTTAGGAAAACCCTATCAGGAAACTCTTGAGCAATTTGTTTTAAAAGCTCATCTAATCTTACTTCAGGAATTATAGCCTCTCTCGGAGTATCTTTAAGGTAAAATTTAAACCAAGGCTTTTCTTCAATCACGTAAGCACCATCTAATAATAGTGTGAAAATATTTAAACTTTGCTTTAAATGACTTGGACGTGGCAACTTAAGTTCACCTCCTTAGGTGGTTGTAGTATAGTATGAATAGTTTTATTATTAGGTTCCAGCATAGTGTTGATCTTCTGAATCTCTCGCTTTTGTTTAGTGGGTTTGATGTTATGTTGTTGAAGAATACTTTTGTTCTCTGCTTGAATGATGAGTATACTGATTCCACTAGGCTTCTATCACCGAAAGGGCTCTGTATTGTATGTTAATCCCAGTTCTTCTAGTGCATGTTTAAGCCATGGAGCATTATCAACGATGAATTCTGGTCTTCCAATACAGTAGTTTAGAACTTCATCTATGAATTGTTTGGTGGTAAGAATATTTCTTGATGGATAAACCCTCATAGATAATACCTCATTCCTATCAACATCCAACACTGCATAAACCCAATAATCCAAACCATTAACCTTAACGCATGTCTCATCCAATGCTATAAGCCTCCTAACAATCCTAGATGGATTAACACTAATCCTCTCACTAAACTTCCTAACCCACCTCCAAACAGCAGTTTTAGAGACCCTATAAACCTCAGATAATGCTCTACCTCCTAAGACTTGAAAGCTGAATGTAGAATGCTAACCCAAGAATCTTAAGCTCTAACGGAACCCTATTCCTCTCAAAAACACCTAAACTCTCAACCAGAGACCTAATACTCAACATGAAATAACTAAACAACAGAATATATAAACCTTAAGTTGCCACGTCCAATGACTTGGGATGTAGCAACTTAGAAGGTTAAGTAGGCTTACTACTGTATTACACTAATTCTGCAGATTTAATTCTGTTATGTAGTTTGATGGTTGTTTCTTCTATTAACAAGTATTATGTAGCTAAAAGCTTACTAACCTGTAAACCTAGGTCTAAAAGATGTTTAAAATATATTTTAAATATGCGGTATGATGCTTAACCCCTCATAAATCCATCAACTTAATCCATCATACCTAATTTAAGTTACCCCATCCATGACTTGACGCTGTCAAGTTAAGCAGTAAATTTTCAGCTCAGTTGGCTGTCAATTATCTATGCTTAAGAAAGATTGAGTTATTTTAACGGATAGGGAGTATGTTGATGTTAGGGTTTAGAAGCTTGCCGCCGGCAATATCTAACTACCAGCAATTACTTGTGGATTCTTCTTGAACTCTATGAACTTAATATATGTTAACCCTAACAGTATATTTTTATGGAACCTGATAGCTTAAGTTTACCTTGGTTATAATACATTGGAGAGGTTTTCTGCTTTAATACTACTTGCATCTCTTGATATTTTATTTATTGATTTCAACATTATTTTCCTTGTTTTAATGATGAGTATAATGATTTAGCTAAATCTCTCTTACTGAAACTTTTCACATTTTAAATCGAGTATTAAAGGCTTAATAGCTATTAGCATTACCAATAATAATTTAGGTAATCACTACAGTATTTCAAACATCATTAATAATTGTAGTCTATGGCTCATAAATATTTCAGATTTAAATTATTTAATAATACTATGAAACCTAATAGTATTCAGAAGATTGAAGCAAATACTATGCTGAAAGTAGGTAATGTATAATTGAAATCAAGGTTCTAATAGTATACTAATAGTTAGCTTCTCTTTAAGCTGTTATAAGAAGTAAATACTTTCATGGTAGTTTATATAGATGTTTACATTACCTCCTGACTTATATTGATATTCTAATAGATTTTACCTATGGATAGAAGTTTTAAGTAGGTTTCCCATTGTTCATCTACATATCTCTGTAGTTCATCTATATCTTTATCAGTTAAATGGGAAAATCTTCCCTGCATTTTTATATAGTTCCTTATTGGTTTTCTCCTGTTTTTATCTATTAATGTATTACTTGGAGGATTTAGCTTAAATACTCCATTTTCAACCTCATATAGTATCCATGTACCTGTAAGAACAGCTAATCTACCGGTTTCCACCGTCTTGCTTGATGGGAACCTCCATCCTGTTGGACATGGGGAATGTAGATGTATATACTTCATCCCATAGATTTTGGAGGCTTTTCTCAGCTTAGCTATGAAGTCTATAGGATAAGCTACTGAAGCTGTTGCTACATATGGTATTCTATGAGCAGCCATTATTAGCGGTAAGTCCTTCTTATGTTCTTTCTTACCTGTAATTGTTGTGGTTGTCCATGCACCATAAGGGGTTGAACCTGAACGCTGTATTCCAGTATTCATATAGGCTTCATTATCATAACATACATAAATAATATTCTCATTTCTTTCTGCAGCACCGCTTAATGCTTGTAACCCTATATCTACGGTTCCACCATCACCTGCCCAAACAACAACATTAACATTATCTTTACATTTAAACTCTAATGTCTCAACAATACCTGAAGCAGCGGCTGCTGAAGCTGCAAATGCTATGTTAAGTATTGGAAATTTTGCTGAGGTTTTAGGGTATGCTCCCTGAATTATTGTTGAGCAACATGCAGGTATAACAACTATTGTCTTAGGTCCAAGTGCCTTCATAAGTAGTCTTAATCCAAGTGAGGCTGGACATCCATGACATGATGGGTTACCAGGTAGCCAATACTCCTCAATAGGAAGATCTTTAATTTTTAAGCTCATAGTTTACACATCCCCTATCCCAATCCATTTTATGGGAGGTATTTCAATATTTTCTTCAACACCTCTATATAGCTCCTTAATAACTAGTTTAAAATCCTCTACTCTAATATCTCTCCCACCTAATCCAGCTATGCAGTTTTGAACTATTGGTCTATTCCTTAAATCATATAGGCTTGTAAGTGTTTCAGCATATAGTATTCCACCTAATCCTGGAGATAGATCTCTATCAATAACAGCTATAACCTTAAATCTTCTACAGACCTCCTTAAGCTCTTCTTTTGGAAATGGTCTGAAAACCCTAATTCTAACAACTCCAGGCTTATATCCTTCATCACGTAGTTTATCTACAGCTTCCTTAGCATCACCTGCAGAAGAACCCATAACTATAACTCCTAAATCAGCATCTTCACACTTATAGCAGTCTAGTAGTCCACCATATCTTCTACCGGTTAACTTTCCATATTCTTCATCTACCTCTACTATAACTCTCCTAGCTCTCTCCATTGCTTTCTGAAGTCTATATCTAAACTCCATTGTTTGGTCAGGATATGTCATGTTTGAATGTGTTAATGGATTATTAACATCAAGTATGAATGGTAAGGGCTTTCTTGGAGGTAGAAATCTATCAATATCCTCCTGCTCTGGAATATCTATAGGGGTAGCTGTATGTGATAGTATGAATGCGTCGAGACCAACCATTACTGGAAGTAAAACCCTATTGTCTTCAGCTATTTTAAAGGCTTGAATAACAGTATCTAAAACCTCTTGGTTATCCTCACAGAAAAACTGTATCCATCCCGTATCTCTTTGAGCAAGTATATCTGTGTGTTCAGTCCAGATATTCCATGGTGGAGCTAAAGCTCTACATACTATAGCCATAACTATAGGTAGTCTTGCATTTCCAGCCCAGAAAACCATTTCATTCATGTATGTAAGTCCATGCGAAGCTGTAGCTGTAAATGTTCTTGCACCAGCAGCACTAGCACCAATTATAGCAGCCATTGCGCTATGTTCAGACTCAACTCTTATATATCTAGCTTTAAGCCTTCCCCCCTCAATAAACTCAGCTAGTTTCTCAACAATTTGGGTTTGTGGTGTTATAGGGTATGCTGCTACAACTTCAACTCTTGATAGAAATGCAGCGTAAGCAACTGCATGGTTGCCGGTTAATACAATCCTCATATTACTCCTCTGAAACCATATCTATTGCTTTAGCCGGACATTCATTTGCACATATACCACATCCCTTACAGTATGTGTAGTTAATATCTACATCATCGTTTATCCTAATTACAGTTCCCTCAGGACAGTAGATCCAGCATAGTAGACACTTCATGCACTTAGACCTATTAATTACTGGCTTAAATGTTCTCCAGTAGCCTGTAATTCCAGCTGATCCTTCTGAAGGTTTTGATAATGGTGTTTCAAGAATTGCCTCCATAATTAACTCACATTACCTCTTTATATGCTGTTTCCACAGCTTTAATGTTTTCATCAGCAAACTCTTTACTCCACGTATTTCTAATAGCCGTAATTACTGATTCAAGCTTAATCAAGCCCGTAGTTTTAACTATAGCTCCAATCATAGCTGTATTAACAATAGGGAAACCAGCAGTAATAAGCTTAAGATTAATAGCGATTTTGATAGCATCTACAGTAATAACTTTATAGCTATTTAGCTTTAATCTTTCAGGCATTTTACTTGTATTGAGAACTATAACTCCACCATTTTTCAATCCGCTTGTAACATTAACTATTTCGATAATTTTAGGATCAAATACAGCAACAGCGTTAGGCTCATAGATTTGGCTATGGATTCTAATAGGTTTATCAGATATTCTGGTATAGGCAACAACAGGTGCTCCTCTACGTTCAGCTCCAAACATAGGGATGCTTTGACCCCATTTCCCCTCTATAGATGCAGCTTTAACAAGAAGCTCAGCAGCAGTAACAATACCCTGCCCTCCTCTTCCATGAAGACGTAACTCAAACATTAAAACACCGCTTAAAATAAGACGCTATATATAAAAATTTTCACACAAAAACTTTATAAGGCCTAATTTAGCCTGTTTTCAGCTTATCTTCAAGCTTAGTAATAATACTATTAGTTAATATTGGTACTGTATTTGAGATGCTGGGTGTTAGAGCATATATTACATCTTTTTTAAAACCTATACTAGCAAGATAGCTGGCATGCTCAGATCTTTCAGCTAAGCCTCTCCAATTACTATTTTTAACTAGGTTTAAGGCTGCTGTAGCTACATCATCCAGTATAGTGGTGTAGTTCTCTAACTCCTTAACTATTAAGCCAGCTCCTATAAAATCCTCAAGGTAAAATATCCCTACCTTTCCAGCCATAACTATAATGATATCTCTTCCCTCTTCAACCGCAATTCTATATGCAGCTTTACTAACAGCTTTTGCATTAATGATTCCTCCTATAAGTGTAGGACCTAACCTACTAGCACTTTTTATTGCCTTTGTGCCATTAGTTGTTGTTAAAATTATTAATTTACCACTAATAATTTCAGGCTTAAACTCGTATGGTGAGTTACCTAGATTAAAACCTTCTGGCGGTATACCATTCCGCTCACCAGCTAAAACAGCATCTACATATATCTTTCTCAATGCTTTAGCCTCTTTAATAGTAGCTACAGGTATAATTCCTCTAGCTCCATTCTCAACAGCTGTAATAATTGTTGTACTACATCTAAGTACATCAACAACAATAAGTATGTATTCCTTCTTAAAATACTTTAGGTTTAATCTATTAGTAACATAGGTTTTTGGCATAGCTGCTGTAAATTTTAAGCATGTTATAGTTTTATATCCTTAAGATTTATTGCTATTGCCCCACTTAAAACCATTTCATTAACTGCTTTTTCACTATCACCGATATTTACATCTACACCTCTTGAAGCATCTTCGAGAAGTATTGTTTCAAAACCTATTTTTAAAGCATCCATTACTGTTTCTTTAACACAGTAGTCTGTAGCTAATCCACCTATGAAAACCCTTTTCACCCCCCTAATTTTTAAAGAATCTTTTAGGTTTGTTCCCTCAAATCCTGAATAAGCCTCCCTATCAGGTTCTGTAGCTTTAGAAATGATTATGGTTTGGGGTGGAATATTTAGGTTTGGATGGAATTGAGCCCCCCATGTATTTTGGATACAGTGTGGCGGCCATGGTCCTCCCCTTGTTTTAAATGATATATGGTTTTCCGGATGCCAATCTCTTGTAGCATAAATAGGTAGTTTTTTAAAGTTGAAAATTTCAATATATTTGTTTAATATAGGAATAACTTCATCCCCTCTTGGAACAGGCAGCATTCCTCCTGAGCAGAAATCATTTTGTACATCAACAATTATAAGTGCACTTAGTGATGTAATTCCAATCCTCATTTAAACCACACAATAATGTAGATCACATCCTTATAAGCATTATAATACTCTACTGGACGTGGCAACTTAGGAAATAGGCACAATATGTTAATTTGCTAGATCCCATTTTAAAAACCGAGATCTTAATCATGCTAATTTAACATAACATATTTACAATCTTTCAATGTATGATGCTTCATTTTTAATTATGCTGGTAAGCTCTATCGTTGAGACAGGAAGCCCCATGATGGGAAGGGGTGGTTTACTGGAGGGTTACTGATTATTATTTTCATTCTGTACTATTAGTTTACCATACATTCCTTTTGCTGCATGTCCAGGAATTAGGCTTATGTAATAGTAGGTTCCTGGTAATGAGGCTGTAAACTCTATTAACCATGTTGGATAATTGTTGCTTCTTGCTGGTGGTAATCCAATCATTGGTTTAGGTGTTGACGCTCCCGGAAAGGCTATATTGTAGTGTGTAATGTGTATTAGGCGGGGGTATGGTGGTGAGTTTGATACTATTGCTAAGCTATGTGGTGTATCTTTATCAATATTAACCACAATCATTTTTAGATACGTATTTTTCTTTACAATTATTGTTGGGTTGATAAGCTCATAAATCATAAATATGTTTCTTCCATTTTCAGAACTCATGAAAACCGGGATTTCAGCATAGTTTGCATTAACCACCACTATGTTTTTATCCTTAATTAAGGTAATATAGCTTGGAGTTTTCTTAAGGCTTCTCAATCCATTACTATCTATTACATTACCCTCTCTCTCACATATACTCCATAGAATACTCCAAAATCTACCATAGCTTCTACCATATATAATGTTTTGGAATGCTTCACCACCTATAATCTTAGATGAGTAATCATTTAAAGATAATACTATTGTTATAGGTGCTAGAAATGCTATAGTAATAAAAACCAATCCGATAATTAAAGGTATTCTTAACATAATCCTCAACTACTCGTATCTTAATGCTTTTATAGGGTCTACTCTTGAAGCTCTCCAGGCAGGTAGTAAGCCGGAAACTATGCTTACAGCTACAGCTAGGAATATTGATATAGCCACCATATCCATGTTTACGATTGGAGTATATGATAGGGGCTGTGTTTGCATAGGTATAGCCCCCATGGCTGGCGGTGAACCTACAGCTCTAGTTTGAGTAGCTCTAACTTGAGCACTACTCATAGATCCACTCACCATACTGGATAAGATATACGGTACAAGGTATGATAATGCACTTCCTGCTAATACTCCTAGAATTCCCCCTAGAATTCCTATTATTACTGCTTCAGAAAGAAATATGAATAGTACATCTCTATTTTTAAACCCTATGGCTTTAAGTACTCCTATCTCTCTAGTTCTCTCCAAAACTGAAACAAACATAATGTTCATAATACCAACACCAGCTACACTTAGAGATATAGCAGCAATTCCTCCTAGAAATAGGCTTAATGAAGATATAATTGAGCTAACTATTTGGCTAAGCTGTGCAACACTTATTGTTCTAACGTCATTACCATACATTGCCTGTAGATATTCTAAAACTGTATCTACTGACTCTACTGATTCTGCCTTAACGAAAACCATATCATATGATAGCTTATTAAACATGCTTGATGCAGCATCAATAGGTACAAATACACCATCATCAACTGATAGAAATGCTGAAGCTCCATAGCTAGATAGTATACCTACAACTTGAACTGATATAAAGTTGTTTCCTCTCTGAGCAACTAGAGGTTGACCTATAGTTACCCCTATATTTTTAGCTATATTACTACCTATAACTGCTTGTGGAACTATTGAGTCAGAATACATTATTCCCTCAGTAAGCTTTACCTCCCCTACGAGATTATTTAGATTTATTGAGTTAATACCTATTAATGTTGTTTGCTGAGTTTCACCCGAAACCTGTATGGATACTCTATCGAAGGTTATGGGTATAACCTCAACTACACCTGGAATTTCTCTAATTTTAAACATCTCTACATCTGTAAGCCTTAAAAGACGGGGATTAGTTGATGAAACCATTATTGTTGTTGGACCTAGCTTCTCTAAAGTTCCAGTAATGCTGGCGCTAATACCTGCTGTTTGTGAAACTAAAGCAATAATAGATGCTATACCAATAATAATGCCAAGAATCGTTAGGGAAGCTCTAAGCTTTCTCTCCTTTAAATGGGTGAAGCTAATAAATAGGATATCCGCTAGCCTCATTTAACCCTCCTCCTAGCTATAAGGTAGCCTGCTATAAACGATACCCCTATAGCTATAGCTAATACTAAAACGTTACTTATAGGAAATCCTGCAGCTTGAGTTTGCTGTCTTGTAGTGTATGTCTGTGTTGTAGTGGTAGAGTATGTTATAGGTATTTCTAGAGTTTGCGTATGTCGTGTTCTAAGATTATCCATGTAAGATAGAGTTACCCTAATTGTAGGCTGAATACTTCCTGAAGGCCTAGTTATGTTGAATGGTCTTGTCATGTTAGTAGGTCTTTGAGTAATACTTATAGAACTTACTGCTATAGGTTGGGTTATGTTTAAAGCTATAAACGACATTGTAAAGGATGCTGGCACATTAACCTGTACATCTCCAATAAATACTGTTTGTCGTCCTACAATTCTAAACCATGGCGCCTGCTCAATAGTAGCTGAAACTCCGGAGGCTGTTACTGTTCCAATATTAGTTATGGTAACTGAAACTGAGAATGGGTATCCTGGCGTAACTGTTTCAGGAGCTACTGCTATATTTGTTACCTTAATATCGATCAACCCCCTAGCCAGTAAACTTATGGTTCTAGCCTCCTGATTTAGGATGTTAAGCTCATCATAATATGAGGTGGATAACGCTAACTGTACGGAGGTTACAGTTGCTGATTGAGGGTATAGTTTTAGAGGTATATCAATATACTTTCCTGATTGAAGCTTTTCAAAGCTCCATAAGTTATCAGTACCTAGTAGAATAGCTTGAGGAGATGATACTGTAACTTCTAGATTTTTAAGGTCATATGGAGCATTGTTAGCAATTCTTACTGTTACGTTATTAATTACTCCAGTATATACTTCAGATGGAGTTACTTGAATAGCTAATGGTGATTTACGTCCTAATGGAGATATGAGGAAGCTTAATGCTCTAGCCTCAGTTTTGAGGCTGCTTGTAGAGTCGTAGTAGCTTAATGAGAATGTGATTTGCGTGACTGAGGAGGACTGGTATGGTGGAATATATAATGTAAGAATTGTAGATTTAGCTTTACCCGGCTCAATAGTTCCAAGACTCCACCTTCCATCTGACCCTATTAATCCAATACCTCCAGGAGTATTTACTGTTAACATAACGTCGTAAACAGGTTCAAGCCCATTATTCTCAACGCTTACCTCAATGTTGTTTAAAGCCCCTGATTGAAGCTCACTTCTCAATGTATTGATGGTTAGTATTGGTATTGAGGGTCTTACAACATACATTTGAACTTGCTTAGTTAAAACTATAGTATATGTATATTCATTTATGTACTTTATATTGGCTGTTAAGTATATTGGTGATGAGGAGAATGTTTGGGGGATATATAGATGAATTATTAGGTTTTCTATGGAGTTAGGCTTAAGCTCTTCAAACTCGAAGGTTGTCTGGTTTATTAGTGATGCTTGAGATGAGGAGAACGATATTGACAGCTTCGATGCTTTACAGGTGCCGCTATTCCTTAAGGTTATGTTTACAGTATTTACTTGTCCTGGCTTGAGATTGTATGGGTTTGGCGTGAAGTCCATCGATACCTTCCCCTTAACTGGAAGGGTGAAGGTTAAGGTTTCAGTATGTATTATCGAGGAGCCGCTAATACCGTTAATAATCATAGCTACAGAATAATCTCCAAGCTTAACCTTGGAGTCCAGGTTTAATCTAAACTGTAGCTGGATTACTCGTCCTCCTGAAACTGTAGAGAATACTTTTATGGTTTTCTCACCATTTGTTGAGGTGAAGCCTCCTGGAAGGAATATGTATGCTTCAATAGCTGTTAATGTATTTGTTCCAGTATACTGTAGGGTTATAGTTACTGGTACGTTTAAGTCTCCTGGAGCTACCTCTATAGGTGAGTCTAACGACCCCCAAACTACATTAACTACCTTAAACAAGTTTTCATCAGCATTTAATACCGCTACCTGGGCTAGAAGTAGTATTATCAATAGGGGAATTACCCTCCTCATTTCTGAACCACCTCCTTAACTATACTTCCATCTCTTAAATAAACTATTCTATGGCAGAATTTTGTTATTTCAAGATTATGAGTTACAAGCACTACTGTAACTCCATTTTCAGTGTTTAATTTATTGAAGGTTTCAACAACATTTAGAGCGGTTTTAGAATCTAGATTTCCAGTAGGTTCATCAGCTAGTACTATAGCTGGATTATTCACTAATGCTCTAGCTATAGCTACACGTTGCTGTTCACCACCGCTAAGCTCATTAGGTTTTTTATATGCTTTATCAGCTAAACCAAGAGTTTCAAGAATTTTTAAAGCCTTCCCCCTCCTGATTCTTGGAGGGGTATTTAACGATATCATAGGTAGTTCAACATTACCCAGAACGTTTAAGTATGGTATTAAATTATACGTTTGGAAAACAAAGCCTATCTTCTTACCTCTTAGCTCTGCAAGCTGGTTATGGTCTAGTTTAGATATTGGTATACCATCAATATACACCTCTCCCTCAGTAGGTTTATCTAAGGCTCCTATAAGATTAAGAAGTGTTGTCTTACCACTACCTGAAGGTCCAACAATAGCTACATACTCCCCTCTTGCAACTCTTAAATTAACACCTCTAAGAGCTGGATACTCTACAGCACCTGTAACATAAGTTTTTAACAAATCCACTGTTTCTATAGCATGCTCCATAGTAATCCATTTAACGATTAATAGTAACTTATAAATCTAGTTCACAGATAGTATATATTGATAGTTTACCCCCTGAAGAAGAGCTTACCTTCAGATGAATGGTTTCACCTTTAAAGCTCTTCGAAGAGCTTATGATGTATGGTGAGCTTACTGAGGGGAAATCTATGCGAACTGTGGGCTTAATAGAATATTAGACTGATAAATCCTAAAACTACATTTATCTAAGACTGCGTAGCTCTATGTAATATAGTTTGAGATAAGCTATTGATGCTGTTAAGTTAACATGTTGTAGACTTATAAAGCTTAAGACTTAACCTTACAGTATCAGGTTGTTTACTGTTAAAAAATAGGTTAGAGTTGTTTAGATTACTGTTTTTGAATTACTGTTTTAGTTGAGATAACTATATTTACTACCTTACCACTCTCTAAATCTACCTGAACTAATGCGCATCCTACTCTACTCTTTTGAAGTAGTACAGTAGCGTTTGTTACTTTAACTGCTACATTTCCATTAGCATCTACACTTACCTTGAATACTGGTTTAATGTATGCAATACTGTATCCATCATCAATTAGCTTCTTGACATCAGGATCGTTTTTCACTATATTAGTAACTTTATCTTTAAATTCTTCGCTAAGCTCAACATACACACCTTTCCTCCAGCTCCATATCTTATTTAACGGTCTTTCTCCACAATATATTGGAAGAGTTGTTATAGTTGATTTATCAGAGTTTGTAATGTTCGCTATGTTAGATTGAGCTGCTAACAAAGCCCATGAACCTATCGCTGCCACCATCACCAATATAGCTAATATAGCCACTAATACTGCTCTTTTCATATTTACTTCCCAGATAACCTAAATCTTAAATTATAAAAATCTAGCTCACAGGCAGTATGTACAACCTGTACATGTTATAGACTTAAACAGTAACTGTTTACATCTTTAACATAGCTTAAAGCCTAAGTTCCCAATATGTAGGACATAAGATAGTGGTAAGTATTGCTTATAGCTTAATTAAACCTCCTTATAATTTATAATTGAAAAGCTGCTAATAGTAGACCTACATAACCTATCAGCATATAGAGCTTTAGAGTTTAAGATATATGATATATTATAAGCCTAAGAATATATGCTGAATATAAGATTTAGGGCTTGAAGAAGTTTCTATAAGACTCTAGACTGTAAAAATGATTAAACCTAAATGTAAATAAAGGTTAAACCATTAAGACTTCAGTCGTTGTCGGATAGTTAACTATTTAGAAACTGCTGGCAGCCTAAGCATAACTAAAGTATTCATACACAATGCTTGGCAACCTATAAGTCGAGAAGAAATAATAATTAAATAAATTTCCTAAGCTTCTAAACCGCAAGCAATAATTTAGTGATGTATATTATTAACTAGAAATAACCTTAAGCTTATAGATTTCTTTCACTACTTAACTGTACTGTTAGCTATTGCGAAAGTAGTTTATAGTTGTATTATTATTTTAAAAGCTTATAATTACTTGTAGAAGATGGAAACTTAACTAGGTAATGTTTTTATATGTGTTTGAAGTTATGTATTCATGATTGATGTATTTGGAATGTTAACGCTTATACTTGAAGCTTTATCTTTTACTCTTGCTTTCTACATATCCTACAGGCTACTAAGAGTATATTGGAGCACACTTGATGATATGCTTGGCTTTCTAGGTTTTGGCTTCGCTATGATTTCATTAGCCTCTATTATGTTTGCACTCCTACCTTTAATAGAAGCATCTCCAATACTAACTTATTTATATTTAAGCGCATCTCTTATGGATGCTTTTGGATGTTTAATGATTCTTTTCTCCTATATACCTCATAGGGAGGAAAGCTACCAAGTAATTCTATTCATGTTTAGTATTCATGTCCTCTCTCTTATTTTACTCTTATTTCTTGCCTATAAAAGCTTTAAGCGTAAAGCATTTCTTGTTAGTCTTGGATTTATTATTTTAGCATTACATCATATTGTAGAAATTAATGGTGTATACCATGCATTACCTGAAATAATGCTTTTATCAGAAACACTTAGACCAATAGGTCTTCTCTCACTACTACTTGGTTTAAGAGTTAGGTGAATGATTTGCGTAGGCAGGCAAGAAGTAAACTAAGTATTATTAGGGATGTATTAAAATGTGTAAGGGAAGAGGGTAAAGCCCCTATAACCAGGATAATGTATGGCTCAAGAATACCATATGACCGTTTAGAACCCTTACTGAATGAATTAGTAGGGAAGAACATTCTTAGAAGAATAGAGAATAATGGAAGAAGATACTATGTTATAACTGAGAAGGGTGATAAGCTTCTAAGCGAAATAGATAGGTTTAAGAATGTTTTAGAGAAGCTTGGATTAGAAATTTAAACCATTATGTTAGTAATAGTTAAATTCACCAGCTTCACCATATATTGGTGATGTATTGGCTTGGCTTATTGATAGGTCTAAATGGTATCAATGGTACAACTACATAAAGCTTAAGCTTAACTTAAGCTTCGAGCTTGATCAAAAAGCAACAGATATTCTAAGTAGTCTTCTTTCGGAAAATCATAACTCCATAGAGTCCCTATATGATTTAAGTAGAAATTATAGTAAAGCTATTGTTGTAGGTGCTGGGCCATCACTTGAGAAATCCCACTCCATCCTAAAGCAGGTTAAAGATTGCCTTATAGTATCAGCTAATGGTGCAACATCCTTTCTACTAAGGTGTAAAATAATACCTAACATCATAGTTACAGATTTAGATGGATTAATGAAGGATATTATAGAGGCAAATAGGAATGGATCTATGGTTGTTGTTCATGCCCACGGTGATAATATTGAAAAATTGCTAAAGTATGTTTCAATACTGAGTAGACCATTAGGATCAACTCAGGTGGAGCCTAAACCCTACGTATATAATTTCGGGGGATTCACTGATGGTGATCGTGGGGTATTTATATTGAAAGCTTTAGGGCTTAGAATTATAGGTATGGTTGGAATGGATTTAGGGCGGAGAATTGGTAAATACTCCAAAAAGGTGAAAATAGATAAAAGAGTGAAGATAGCAAAGCTAGAAATCGCTGCAAAACTATTAGAGTGGGCTGCATCAGAATTTGAAGTCTATACACTAACACCAATAGCTGTAAATATACCTGGGGTTAGAAAAATAACAGTTCAAGAATTTCTAAAACTCTAACTTCTTTAACTTAAATCCGCAATTACTGCAGTAATTAGCATCCCCAGTAATATCTACTCCACAGTTAGGACATTTAAGCTGCTTAGTTCCTGCAATCTGTGTCATAACTCTCTCCAGATCTTGCGATATCCTCCTAAGATACGGTGCCTCCACATATTCATACCTTATTTGAGATATTAGATTTAAAACTTCTTTAGGCTTTCTAACACCATACAGTATAAAGTAGCTTCGCCCACGTGGAACATCAACACTCTTACCACCTCCAAACCCCACACTTACTCCCCTACCTGATACTCCACCTCCAGCCATGCTGAAGTCTGATCCAAGTCCAAAACCTGAAGCTGTTATAGGAATTAATGATCCGAAGCCGAAAACCCTACCTAAAACCCCCTGTTTAAGAACAATATCACTAATCTTATCAAATGTTACTTCACGATACTCATGAGTAATAAACTCCTTAGCTGATATTATTCTAAAGTTTGTAACGTAGTACTTATGCGTTCTTCTATAAATATCTGTTAAGCCAATAATTAATATACTGTAAACAACATACATAAACGTGTAGCCGTTAATTCCAAGATTAAAATATTCAACAATAGCTACACCTAAAACCCCCATTACAGTAAGGAGAAATGCAAGCTTAAAGGAAATTTCAAGCAATCCAATAATAATAGCTACTATAATGAAGCTTCCAAGAAATAAAACAATAGTAATAATATTATAGTTAATAGGGATAAATCTACCAATCCAGCTATATACATCTATAGGTAGTGTTCTCCAATATATAGATCCAAAGGCTAGAAGTAGAAGATAAAAGCCTAAGAGGTAGAATTTCCAAAATGCTAATGGATGTGGCTTCAACTCCAGCCTCAAGCTTTCATTAGGAAGAAGCTTCAAACTAATAACCCCATATAGAAGATAGTAGCTCCCCCTTAAAAACTTACATGAAACTCAGCTTCAACATAAGTGAGTTGATGAAAGCTTAACATGAAATATATCTATGAATCTTAGAAGATCCGGTTTTAACCCCCCTTACAACTATAGATTAATTAGTCAGGTATAGGAAGAGCTTCAAGATTTAATAGAATACTAATGCTTAGGATTTTCTATCTACTATATTAAACTTAGAAGGTTTAAGCATATTAGTAATGATTAGTACGATACTTGATACTGTATTTTGTAAATGGTATCAATTTCGTACCATATTATGATATGTACATTTCTATTTCGGAAATACTTATATATTTCTGTACGTTTTTAGTATTATGCTTACACATTACCCTAAAATTGTTGTTGAGCCTCCTGGACCTAAAGCTTTAAAAATTATTAGTGAAGACTCAAATTTCTTAATGCAGTCATTTATTAGATGGTATCCTCTCGTTATTGAGAAGGGTTATGGAGCTATTGTTGTTGATGTTGATGGTAATGAATATATAGATTTAAATGCAGGTATTGCTGTATGCTCTATTGGACACTGTCATCCAAGGCTTATTGAAGCTATTGAAAAGCAAGCTAGGAAGTTTCAACACTACTCAATAACAGATTTCCTATATGAACCTGCTGTAACCCTTGCAAGGGAGATTATTAAAATAACTCCAGGAAACTATAGTAAGAAAGTTTTCTACAGTAATAGTGGAGCTGAAGCTATTGAAGCATCCATGAAGATTGCACGTGGATACTTTAAGGGTTTAAGACCCTACATAATATCCTACATAGGCTCATTTCATGGTAGAACCTTCGGAGCTTTATCTCTAACTTCAAGTAAACCAATTCAGAAAAAATGGTTTTACCCATTTGTTCCATGTATTGAGCATATACCATACCCCTACTGCTATCGATGCCCATGGAGGCAGGAATATCCATCCTGTAACTATTACTGTATAGAATTTATAGATGAATACTACCTACAGAAGTATATACCGCCTGATGAAGTATGTGCAATAGTTGCTGAGCCAATACAGGGGGAGGGTGGATATATAGTTCCACCACCAGATTACTGGATTAGAATTAAAAGATTATGTGAGAAGTATGGTATTCTACTTATAGATGATGAGGTTCAGGCAGGTATGGGTAGAACAGGTAAATGGTTTTCAATAGAGCACTGGAACATATCTCCTGATATAATAGCTATAGCTAAGGGAGTAGCTGGCGGGCTACCATTAGGAGTAACAGTAGGTAGAGAGGAAATTATGAGTTTACCGAGAGGCGCTCATGCATCAACCTTTGGAGGAAATCCTATTTCATGCGCAGCAGCATTAGCAGTTATAAATGTAGTGAGGGATGAGGGACTTCTTGAAAATTCATTAAGACTAGGAGAGAAAACTATTAAGAGGCTTAATGAATTAATGGAGAAGTATGAAGTAATAGGTGATGTAAGAGGGAAGGGGTTAATGATTGGTGTTGAACTTGTAAAGAATAAAAGATCAAAAGAGCCGGCAGTAAAGGAGATGGAGGAAGTAGTGCTTAAGTGTTTTAAGAAGGGAGTAGTGGTAATAGGTGCTGGAAAATCAACAATAAGAATAGCTCCACCATTAATAATTACAGAAGAGTTGCTTATGAAAGCTATAGATATAATAGAGGAATCATTAAGAGAAGTAGTGAATCGTTAGGAGTAATTCTACTTCAATAATACTATTACTACACCACTTATTCCTAAGTTATTCTAGTATTTATCCTAAGCCTATACTAATCGAGGCCTCTTAAAATTTATGTAATTCTACATTAGTTAATTAATATCAAATTTACTTGAAACTTTAGATATATTATGGTGTATATTATTTTTATGATGGGAATATTAATTCCTATGTCATAGCTAATCTTCTAAATTCTCCTATTAGTTATGTGAAGAATCTCTCAACACTACTCATTACTACTTAATATATTCTAAATTCTATGATTATACTTGTCTATATACATCTACTCATGGACTATGCATCCACATCATACATCAGGCATCTCCATAAATCTGCTTTAAGCTACTCTTCCAATACAATCAAGTTAAGCTTTAAACTCCATGATTTTCTTCAAGTTTAAGATTCTGGATTAGCATACCCTAGAAGAATTTACTAACATACAGATTCCTTCCAGAACAGAACCTAATAGAATCGTATACTTATAATTCACAGAGAACAAAGTATCCTCTAACAACACCAAACCAAGTAAATAGAAGAAAAGATTCAAAAGATCAATAACATACTGGAACTAACCAATAAACCATTCATAACTATCTACAACTATCTAAGAAAATGAGCTTAAGTTGTCACATCTACTCCTCTGAACGTGGCAACTTAAGCTGTTTGTGATTGACAGTCAAATGCCTGAGGGAGTTGAACTCTCCCAACTGTTGGGAGGATGGACTTCTTGCAGCCTATGTGGGTTAAAATCACATGAACACTGTTGAGGTAAACTCGATGTGTGCAGCATTGAAAGATCAAAGCTTGGCAAGGGACTGAGGGAGGGGAAGGATTGTGTTTGACTCTCAATCACCAGTCGCTTAAGTTGCCAGGTTCACTCCTCTGATAGAAACATTTAAATATATGTCTTTACCATAAAGTACGGTGGTTTTGTGAATAATATACGTAGAGTAGCATCATTGACTATAGCTTTACTTCTAACGTTTTCAGTATTAATTAGTGTTGTTTCAGCTCAACAAAAAGGACCAGCTACTGACACCATTATATTCAAGAGAATTCCACTTGAACTTGCAGCTCAAGCAGTTAAGACAGGAGAAATAGACTATTATATTTTTGGTTTAAGGCCTGCTCAAGCAGAAGAATTAAGAGGCATACCTGAAATCGATATGTACTATGCTCCAGCAGGAATTGTTGATTTTGGCTTAAATCCAGCTCCAGCTCCTGAAGGACAGCTGAACCCCCTATCAATAAGGGAGGTAAGGTTTGCGCTTAACTACTTAATTAATCGTGATTATGTTGTATCAACAATATATAAGGGTTTTGCATCACCTATGTATGCTTTCCTATCAAGCTACGATCCTGACTATGTTACTATATATGACATTATAGCAAGATATGAGTTTAAATATGATCCAGCACTTGCTGACACCATAATTACTCAAGCATTGATTAAGGCTGGTGCCGTTAAGGAAGCTGGTAAATGGTACTATAAGGGTAAACCATTAACGATAAAGTTCATAATAAGAATAGAAGATGAAAGGAGGGAAATAGGTGATGCATTAGCATCAGAGCTGGAGAAGATAGGGTTTACTGTGGATAGGCTATATATGCCCTTCGGACAGGCGATAGGAATTGTTTATGCAACAGATCCTAAAGAGCTTGAATGGCATATATATACTGAAGGATGGGGTAAGGGTGCACCTGAAAAATACGATTATGTCACTATTAACCAATTTGGTGCTCCATGGTATGGCTGGATGCCTGGATACCAGGAAGCAGGATGGTGGCAGTATGAAAACTCAACAATTGATAATTTAGGTAAGAGAATATTTAAGGGGGAGTTTAAGAATAAGGATGAGAGGGATGAGCTATATAAGAAATGTTCAGAAATGATTATTCAGGAAGCTGTTAGAATATGGGTTGCTACAAGGCTTGATATAAATCCTGCAAGAAGGGATGTTAAAGGATTAACTTTAGATCTTGGTACAGGGTTAAGATCTCCCCTTAACCCAAGAGAAGTATATATTTCAGGTAAGACTACAGTTACTGTAGGGCATTTATGGGTTTGGACTGAGAGATCAGTTTGGAACCCTATTGGAGGACATGATGATGTTTATAGTGTTGATATTTGGAGAGCTATATATGACCCAGCAATTTGGAGGCATCCATTTAGCGGTTTACCAATACCTTTCAGAGCGGATTATGCTGTTGAAACGAAGGGACCTGATGGAACATTAACAGTACCTGAAGATGCCTTTATATGGGATGCTAAATCAAAATCATGGGTTGCTGTAGGTAAAGGTGTTACTGCAAAGAGTAAGATTGTATTTGACTTATCGGAATATTTAGGTTCTAAGTGGCATCATGGTCAATCAATTACATGGGCAGATATACTGTTCTCAATATATCAGATATGGGATATGACCTATGATCCTGATAAATCCACATTAGAATCTACTGTAGCAGCTACTTTCGGAGAAGTTCTCCCCACATTTAAAGGATTTAGGATTGTAGGTAATAGTATTGAGGTTTATGTTGATTACTGGCATTTTGATGTTAACTATATTGCAGACTATGCTTTAGCTTCATTCTCTACAGCAGCCTCAACAGGTGCAGTAGCAGCAATGCCTTGGGAGGTTCTTGCAGCGATGGATAAGGTTGTTTTTGAAAAGAAGCAGGCAGCATACTCTGATACTGCTGCTGATAAGTTTAAGGTTCCATGGCTATCCCTAGTTTTAAAGGATCATGCAGTAATGGTTGTAAATACTATTAATGAGATGAAGGCTAAGGCATTCTTCCCTGAGAACGTTTTCACAGTTCTCGGTAAATCCTATGCTTCAAGGGATGAAGCTCTAGCACGTTATGATTCTGCATTACAGTGGTTTAGCAGCTATGGAAACATGGTGATAAGTAATGGTCCATTCTACCTTTACAGGTTTGATCCTGCTGCTCAATATGCTGAGTTAAGAGCTTTTAGAGATTCAACATATCCATTTAGTGCAGGTAAATGGTATTTCGGGAAGCCTGAACAGGTAGAAATAGTTAGTGTAGGAATTCCAACAGTAGTACCTGGTGGTGAATCAATATTTGTAGTTGAGCTTAAGGGTCCCTCACCCTTAGGGCTTAAATACCTAATTAAGGATCCAGTAACGGGAGGAATTATTAAGATAGGTGATGGTGAGAAGGTTGCTCCAACAAGATTTACAATAACATTACCAGCGGAATTTACAGCGAAGCTAAGAGCTGGGCTTTACGAGTTAACAATAGCAGGATATAGTGAAGCTGTATCGTTTGTAAGTGCTGAGAAACATTTCTTCGATGTACTTAACATAAAACCTATAGAAATGGGGTTTGAAAGAATTGGTAAGGGTATTGAGGATAAAATTGGAGGATTATCAGGTCAGATAAATGTATTATCAGGTCAGCTTAATACTCTTGCTACAAGTCTAGATACATCAACAAGCCAGTTAACAGCAGCAATATCATCATTAAACAATCTACTAACAGTAGCTATTATCCTACTAGTCATAAACTTAGTAGTGTTGGTAGCAATAGCTGTTATGGCTAGGAGGAAATAATCCAACCTATTTTTTATTTATATATAGTGCTGGTGTATTTATGGGGTTGGGGAAGACTTTAGCTATAAAGGGGTTAACATTAATAGCTGTGCTTATTGGTGTTTTACTATTTACTGTTTTAATAATTGGTGCATCAGGTCTATCTGATAGGGTTCTTAGCTCAATTATGAATGAGGAGCTTAGAGGTATAAGGCAGAGGCTTGCTACTCAAATTAGGGATCCTGAAGAGCTGAATAGAGCTATAGAGGGAATAAGGCAGGATTTAATTAAGGCTTATGGTTTAGATAAGCCTTGGTATGCTAGAATTCCAGGTATGGTTTTAAGAATTATAACTTTAGATTTAGGATCTGCAAGAGAGGTTCAGACATTTACTGGTAGTAATAAAGTTTCTGATATAATTCTTGAAAGAATTCCAAATACAATACTTCTAATGACTTCAGCTTTAATTATTAATTTTGCTATTGGGCTTTTCTTCGGTCCAAGAATTGCCTTAAAGCATGGTACAAGAATAGATAGAGCTGTTTCACTATACTCTGCTGTTTCCTATGCTTTACCTACATGGTGGCTCGGTATGTTAATGATATTGTTTTTCTCCTTCCAGCTAAGAATTCTTCCATTTGGCGGTATGTATAGTGCTCCACCACCTGAAGATCCATTTATGCGTTTTCTAGATCTTCTATGGCATGTATTACTGCCACTAGCTACTCTTGTTTTAGCTTTATCAGGCTCATGGATTTACATAACGAGAAGCATTGTCCTATCGGTTTCTCAGGAGGATTTTGTAAATGTTGCTAGGGTTAAGGGTTTACCTGAGGGTTTGGTTAGGAGAAGATATATTGTTAGGGTTGCTGCTCCTCCAATTCTAACAAACGTTATGCTTGGTCTTGCAGGCTCTATTGCTGGAGCTATCCTAACTGAAATCGTATTCGACTGGCCTGGTATGGGTACTCTCTACTATAAGGCTGTAATGTCTGTTGATGAATCCTTAATACTTGCTCTAACATATGTTTTCACACTCATATATGTTTTAGCTAGATTTGTATTGGAGGTTCTTTATGTAGTTCTTGACCCTAGGGTGAGGCTTTAATGAGTTCATCTATTAGGGAGTCTTTTAGTGAGTTTTGGGCTAGTAATATTTCAAAGCTCGGTATTGTTTTTCTTACAGTTCTAGTTGTAGTATCCATATATACTGTAACTACTCTACCTCTAGATTTCGGAGTTAAATACTGGTATAATCCCACGTACTGGGTTGATTATCCTAAGGCTGCTCAGCCTGAGTGGGTTAATCTATTTCTTTCTGAAAAGCTTATGAAGCATGTGGAGCTATCAACTACTAAAGCTACTGGAATTAAACCTTATGATGATAGGTTTATTAAATATTATAATGTAAGCTATAATCATGAATACAGTCAGTTTCCAAAATTCATAACGTTAAAGATTAGTAACCTGGTATTTTATGATAGGAATTCACCGCCTATTGTGAGGTTTTACGTAACTAGACCTGATGGGAGAACGGTGGAGCTATATACTTTAGCTATTGAAACACCATCAGATAATACAACACCCCCATTTAAATACTTCTCCACGGAGCCTAAGAGAATATTGTTAAGTGGAGATATGTATTTAGCAAGATCTCTTGTAGGCTTTCTATATAGGGAGTTTAATCTATCATTAGGGACTAGCAGTGTTCTTGAAGTTGGGAATGAAAGAATTGTTTTTGGACGTATTAGTGGAAACAATACCTTCACTCCTCTAACAGGTAAGTATGTTTTCAGCATTGTCCTAGTATGTAGGAATGTTAATGATTATGTCGGTATGATTGATGTTGTTTTAGGCGGTTATGTTTACGGCTTAATGGGAACTGATGTATTGGGGCGTGACTTATCTCAGGGTCTACTATTTGGTTTTCCTGTAGCTTTAATTATTGGTGTTGGCACCTCACTACTTACAACAGTTATTGGTGCAGGTTTAGGTATTGTAGGTGGATATGTTGGTGGATTTGTTGATGATGTTATTCAGCGTTTCGCAGATATTGTAAACAATATTCCCCTCCTCCCCCTACTTATACTTTTATCCTTTATATTTGGAGGTAGGCTTTGGCTTATTATACTTGTACTTGTATTTTTCAACTGGCCAAGCCTAGCTATAATTGTTAGATCTATGGTTCTCTCAGCTAAAACATCCCAGTTTATTGAGGCTGCAGTAGCTATTGGAGCTTCTAGATTGAGAATAATGGTTAAACACATTTTTCCTCAAGTTGCGCCTTTTATACTTGCCCAGATGATTTTCTTTACTCCATACGCAATACTGGCTGAAGCTGCTTTAAGCTTTCTAGGTCTTGGAGATGTTAGCATGCCTACATGGGGTCAAATATTAGAGTATGGGTTTAAGAACGGTGCTGTATTTTTAGGTTATTGGTGGTGGATTCTTCCACCAGGCTTATTTATCGTATATTCAGCTATTACCTTTGTGTTTATAGCTTTAGGTATGGAGCCTGTGGTTAATCCTAGATTAAGAAGGTGGAGGTAGATGCTTCTTGAAGTGGATGGCTTAAGGCTTTACTTTAAGACTTTAAGAGGGGATGTTAAAGCTGTTGATGATGTGTCTTTTAAGTTAGGTAGGGGTAAAACTCTAGGGATTGTAGGTGAGTCTGGATGTGGTAAGTCAAGTACAGCTAATGCTATAGTTAGGAATCTTCCAAGAAATGTTTCTAGATATGAGGGTAGAATATTTCTTGAAGATGTGGATTTAATGCTTCTTAATGATGTTGAGTTCAGGTCTAAGATTAGGTGGAGGAGGATATCTATGGTTTTTCAGGGCGCTATGAATTCTCTAAATCCTGTCCTTAAAGTTGGATTTCAGGTTGCTGAACCCCTAATTATTCATAAGGGTTTAAGTAGGGAGGAAGCTTTGAAGAATGTTGAGGAGCTTTTTAGGCTTGTAGGTTTATCTCCTGATATTGTTAATAGGTATCCTCATGAGCTTAGTGGAGGTATGAGGCAGAGAGCTATTATAGCTATGGCTTTAACACTAAATCCGGACATAGTTATTCTCGATGAGCCTACCTCAGCTCTTGATGTAAGTATTCAAGCTCAAATAATGAATTTACTTAAAAGCCTTAAGAGAAGGCTCGGTATCTCGATGATCTTCATAACTCACGATATAGCTTTAGCAAGCGATATATGTGATGAGTTTGGAGTTATGTATGCTGGGGAAATTGTAGAGCTTGGTAGTGCTGAGGAGCTGCTTTTATCTCCTAAACATCCATATACTCAAAAGCTACTTAGCAGTATTCCTAGACTACATAGTGATAAAACACCTGAATTCATACCTGGATCTCCTCCAGATCTTGTAAACCCACCATCTGGATGTAGGTTTCATCCTAGATGCCCATATATAATGGATAAATGCTCTTCGGAGAATCCTCCGAAGACCTTGGTGGATGGCAGTTTTGTTAAGTGTTGGCTTTATAAGTGATTGATTATGGAGCCTATAATTAAACTAGTAGATATTAAAACATACTTCAATGTTCGTAAAGGCTTTTTAAAAACATTATCTGTTAGAGCTGTTGATGGTGTATCTATGACTATATGTAGAGGGGAAACAGTAGCAATAGTTGGTGAGTCTGGTAGTGGAAAAACAACACTTGGACGTACAGCTATTAAGCTTATAGAGCCTACAGCAGGTAGAATATTTTTTAAGAATGTTGACATAACAAATATTAAGGGTGATATTAAATGGATTAGGAAGGAAGCTCAAATGATATTTCAAGACCCATTCTCATCCCTAAATCCATACATGACGGTTATGCAGATACTTGAAGAACCATTAATAATACATGGATTTAAAGACCTCTCTGAACGTAGGGAAACTATTTTAAAAGCATTATTTAATGTAAGGCTTTACCCTCCTGAAGAGTTTACTTCAAAGTTTCCACATATGCTTTCAGGTGGGCAGAGGCAGAGGGTATGTATTGCAAGAGCTCTGGTTTTAAATCCAAGCTTTATAGTTGCTGATGAACCTGTATCAATGATTGAAGCCTCCAGTAGAGCTGAAATATTAATGTTGTTTAGAGAACTTCAGGAAAAGTACAGTATTGGAATAATGTATATAACCCATGACATAGCTACAGCTAAATACTTCTCACATAATATTGCTGTTATGTATCTTGGAAGAATAGTTGAGTATGGCTCAACAGGAGAGATTTTAAAAAATCCTCTTCACCCATATACTGTTGCCTTAGTAAACGCTATACCCGACCCTGATCCTGAAAATAGATTTAGGGAGAGACCTACTGTTCCAGGGGAGCCTCCAAGCCCTATTAACCCGCCTACAGGATGTAGGTTTCATCCTAGATGTTCTAAAATAATTAATGGTAAATGCAATGTTAATGAGCCTACATTAAAAGAGGTAGCTTCAAAGCATTTTGTTGCTTGCCACTTATACTAATGGTCTATATGAATACATACATCAAACTTAAGAATACAGATGGAAAAATATTGCTATTGGTTTTAGCTACTATATTGTCAATAATAAGTATGTATAACTATGCTTTTAAGGGAAAAATCTATGGTAAACCCCTAATAGTAATGAAGAATGTTGTATTAGAGCTTCTGGGTAATATACCATATGTTACTTATCAATTTAATGTAGGGAATCCTCCAGTAGATTTTGGAGTTAAAGACCATGAAGGATTTATAACCTATCATTGGAAGCTTACAAATACTCAAAACCTATCTCCTATTTCCCTTGGAGAGTTAAGTACTTCAACTATTTCACGTAATGCTTTAGCTAGTGTAGCTATTGAAATCTACGTATTACATGTTGGAAAGCCATTTATCATACTAGCAGCATTAAGCTTCCCCTCTTTATTAGTTTCCCACGTCCTCCTCCCTACATATGTCAAGGCTAATGAATAATTTACTGTAGGGATTTAGATGGAAGTAGCAGTTATAGGTGCTGGGCCTATTGGTTTAAGTACTGCAAGAAGGCTTTCCAGCTTAGGTCATAGTGTTACAGTATATGAGGAGCATAATCTTATTGGTATACCGCAGCATTGTGCTGGTGTAGTAAGTAGGAACTTTATTGAGAATTATGTGGATAGTAGATATGTGTTAAATAGGTTTAGTAGGATAAAGCTATACTCACCAGGTAATATATCAATAAATCTGCATGGCAGTTCATGGTTTGTAGGGGTTATTGATAGAGTTGGCTTCGATTACGATCTCTATGATAAATGCTATGAGTATTGTCGTTTAGGTGTAAGAGTTAATACTGTAAACTGTAGGAAGGCTACTATTGAGGTTAATGGTGGGTTTAGAAGCTACGATTTAGTAATTGATGCTGAAGGGGCCTCACATAGAATATTGAGTGAAACATTAAATCCATATGTTAATAGAATTCTAGGTATTCAGGCTGACTTAGAGTGTAGACTAGGTAATTTTGATTTAGATACTATACAGGTTTTTTTCTCTAGATTATCCCCTAAATTCTTTATATGGCTTATTCCTCTAAAAGAGGATATTGTAAGAATTGGGTTAGGATCTGGTAGAGAGTCTTACGCTAGGCTTATTTACGTTTTAAATAAGCATCCAGTAATTTCAAAGCAGATCGGTAAATATAGGGTTTTAAGGGTTTTCGGCGGATGGATACTTAGAGGTCCTGCTTTAAAAACACCTTATCTTAATAGATTACTGTATGTTGGTGATTCCGCTATTCAAGTAAAGCCATTAACTGGCGGCGGCTTACTAACTGGTTTAAAATCTGTAAATGCTCTTACTGAGGCTTTTACTAGGTGTAGTGATGTAGATAGTATTGGGGTAAAGTATGCTCAGCTTAATTTAGGCTTGGCGGTGAGGCTTAGGAGGGAAAGGGTCTTAGTTAAGCTTCTAAATATTTTAGTTAATACGCCGAAGTTAATGGATAAAGTATTCAATATTATTAATCAATCAAGTTTACTGGAGGGTATTGGTAGGAACTTAGACTTTGATGATCATGAATCTACATTTAGAAGCATAGTGTTGAAAACTCATTTAGTTATATCTGGCTTCATTAAGGCTTTAACTAGCTAGCTACCTTAATCCTTGAAGTCTACTAAACTCCCTAGTCAAGTGGAGATCTAAACCTAGGTCTTTAGGGTTTAAGCCTAAAACTAATCCTGCAAGCTGTGATATATGTATTACTGGCATTACTCTATCTATTTCTCCTAGATTGATTAAGCTATACTGTACTCTATCGAATGCTAGTAGACATGCTGGGCACATTACAAGTATAATATCTGTATTTAAACTATTCATACTTAATATTTTCTTCTTAGCCAGCTCCATAGTTACGTCCCCTACCCCCTTAACTGCTGGTTGGCCACAGCATGTCTGCTTCTCATCATATTCAATAGGTTCACCTCCAAGTCTCCTGGTGAAGTCATCGAGAAATCTTGGATACTCAACACTATCAATAACCAGATCTGGATGAGCATATGTATAGTCACATCCATAATGGGAGGCTACTCTTAATCCTTTAAGACCCCTTCCTCCTATTCTAGCTATTTCCTCCACCTGCTTATACACTACTTCAGCTACGTGTAGAATCTTAACATCTTGAGGTATTGTTAGCTTTAACTCACTAGTAAGTTTTCTAAAATCTTCATCACTCATCTTCTTCAACGTATTATTTAGGTTTGAGTAGCATCCATTACATGATGTTACAATAAATCTGGATTTTAAGCATGCTTTTGACATTATAAGGGCATTAATGGAATACACAGTTTCAGAAGACATTAATCCTACATTTCTAAATGGTAGGCTACAGCATATTTCATCTCCTAAAAACACTTTATAACCTAGTATTTCAAGAACTTTTAATGTTGAATACGCAATACCTGGATATATGTTTAATGAGAGACATCCTGGATAGTAGTATAACGACTCCCCACTATCTGGAATATCATTAATTCCCGCCAACTTAAACCCCTTTAAATCCTGTTTTCCTAAATATTTCCATTAATACTTCCCGAAACTCCTCCCTATTTAGGTTTTGTCTTAGCCTTTCACGGTATTTTTCAACATCACTATTTATAGGCTTAATTATTAATCCACTGTCTAGAAACTGTTTTAGCATTTCCCTATATATGTCTAGTATATCTTCTCTCCTCTTAATGTTTTCCTCTCTAAGCCTCATCACTACCTCAGCAAACTTTATACAGTTTGGACATCTTGCCTCACATATATGACATGTTAGACAATACCATACCTCGTCAATTTCCCATATTCCCTTAACTATTTTATACGCTATTCTTCTTGGGTTAAATGATGTAATAGATGATACTGGGCATGAACCAGTACATACTCCACATTGAAAACACTTCAATATATAGTGTTGAATTAGCGCTTTACCCTTGTTTTCAGACATAAATACATCAACTAGACTTGATTTATATTTTTAACTTTAATAATCAATATAACGGTGTTAATAGTATTTAAATCTTTCACTCCAGAGAGGAAAGCTTCAACTATTGTTTAGCTTTCATTAATTCTAAATCATACTTAAGACTAGCTAAGAATTTTACGAGTTGTAACCACATCTAAATCTGTGAAGTAAACTCTATAAACTTAAGTGTAAGTTTACTTATTAACTACTATATGTTAAGAAACGTTAATAGTTGAAGTACTAGATAATTTTATATTTACCTAATTGTAGCCTATCTTATGTCTAAGCAGTTTAAGCTTATTATTGTAAGAACTCATGATTCAGAGCTAATGTCTAAAATAGGTAGTTTAAGTAGTGATTATGTTAATAGTGTGGCTGTGGTTTTTACTTCTAAATCCTCTATGGCTGAGATTGGTGTGAAAGATGGTGATATGGTGGAGGTATCGTCGCTTTTCAGCTCTGTTGTTGTTAAGGTAAAGGTTGATGATGGTCTTGAAGATGGTGTTGCTGTTATGCCTATGAGTCCGTGGAGTATGTCTTTAGTTCCTCCATTTATGGGTCAAGAAGGATTTCCAATATATGGACGTACAATAGTATCTATTAAACCAGCATCTAGAAGCATTACTGAGCTGCAAGAATTTCTTAACCGTGAATAAAAGCTTTACATCAATACTCTATAGAAACCCTTATAGCGAATCTAATTCTAGCATTATCGTTTCTATAATCTTAGCTACTCTAATAATTAGCATCATGCAATCTAGAAAAAGAAATAGATTTTAAAGACTTGGTTTTTAACGCTTTAATGTAGTATGCTAATACCTTTAATCATATATAATTAGAGTTTCTCTTTATTCCCATAGCTATCAATAAATACAATTTCATCTAGTTCTTTGCGGTTTTTTGTTGGTGTTTCTGCTGGGTAGCCTATAGAGATTATGGATAGTACTCTTTTATTTCTTGGAATTTTAAGTATTTCTTTAATTCTCTCTTCATAAGATGAATTGTATGCTCCTATCCAGCATGCTCCAAGACCTAATGCATGAGCTTCAAGAAGCATATTCATAGTTGCAATAGCTCCATCTTCCACTGCATGTCTTGATAGCTCCGGATCAATAATAACAACTATTCCAATAGGAGCATTTGCTAGAAATTTTCCATAGGTTGTAGCTTCTGCAACATTTCTTCTTACTTCTTCGCTTTTTAATACTATGAAGCTCCATGGCTGACTATTATTTGCTGATGGAGCCCATCTACCAGCTTCTAGTATCTTCTTAACTAATTCGTTATGAATATTCTCCCTCCTATACCTCCTTATACTTCTTCTATTCTTAATAAGTTCTAAAATATCCATATTGGACTTATATAAGCTCTATTATATAAATCTACTCTAGTACGCTAAATTCTAAACTAATATCAGCTAATCTACTAGCTGCCTTAAATACACTATGTTAATAAATCATTAGAGATTATTATGGTAATATTGTAAACCTCGTTTTCACCTCATGCTAGTTTAATGATTTGTCTCAATAAGGCTTAATGGTTAAGCCTTGGGTTCATGGATTTACTTCATGCTAACTAGCTTAAGTAATTAAGTTTATGCTTTACGGCTTAATAATAGTCTTTATATTATAAATCTATGAAAGTAATAGTATTGAAACCTTCTTCTCCTATATGGATGAATTTACAAGCTTTAAAATTAAGCTAAAGCTAAATTTAAATATTTTGTATTAAACTAATTACGTGAATTAGGTCAATGTCGTTCCCATATTTGATTATTGATGACCTAAAGACTTACTATGAAACACGTATGGGGGTTGTTAAAGCGGTAGATGGTGTAAGTTTTCAAATAGGTATAGGGGAAGCTTTTGGCTTAGCTGGGGAGTCTGGATGTGGCAAGACAACCATAGCCCTATCTATTATGAGACTGCTTCCAAAGAATGGTAGGATAATATGTGGTAAAATATTGTTTAAGGGAGTAAATCTTATAGATGCTCCATTAAACGAGATGAATAAGATTAGGTGGAAGCGTATTTCAATGATTTTTCAAGGAGCTATGAACTCTCTAAATCCAGTACATAAAGTAGGTGATCAAATTGCTGAGGCAATAGTAACTCATGATGGATTAGAGAAGAAGGAAGCATTAGATAAAGCTGGAAAACTTATGGAAATGGTTGGGCTACCTGCAGATGTGGTTAATAAATATCCTCATGAGCTTAGTGGAGGTATGAAGCAGAGAGCTATTATAGCTATGGCTCTTTCATGCAATCCGGAGCTTATTATTGCTGATGAGCCTACAACAGCCTTAGATGTGGTTGTTCAAGCACAAATACTTAAACTAATAAGTGAGCTTAGAACTAAGCTAGGTTTATCGTTAATGCTTATAACTCACGATCTATCAATAATATCTGAACTATGTAGTAAAATAGCTGTCATGTATGCTGGGAAGATCGTGGAAGTAGGTAATGTAAAAGACATCTGTAAGAATCCTTTACATCCATATACTAAAGGATTAATAAATGCATTCCCAAGTATTAGGGAGGAGAAGAGAAAGTTATCATATATTCCCGGATCTCCTCCAGATCTTTTAAATCCCCCTCCTGGATGTAGGTTTCATTTAAGATGTTCTGAAGTTATGAATGTATGTAGGAGGGAGGAGCCTAAATTATTTAAGGTGAATAACACATTTGTAGCGTGTCATCTATATGGCTAGTGGCAGCATTATACTTAGAGTTGAAGATTTGAAAAAGTGGTTTCCAGTTAGGAAGGGGGTTTTTACAAGTCTATTCTCTAAAAGACAAGAATTTGTCAAAGCTGTTGATGGAGTTAGTTTTGAGATATTTGAAGGTGAGGTTTTTGGACTTGTTGGTGAAAGTGGATGTGGTAAGACAACGGTAGGCAAAACTATTCTTAGAGTTATTGAGCCTACAAGTGGTAAAGTGTACTTTAAGGGAATTGATATTTTCAAACTATCAAAAGGTGAGATGAGGAAGCTTCGTAGAAGAATGCAGTTAATATATCAAGACCCCTTCGAATCACTAAACCCTAGAATGACAGTTTATAATCTAGTAGAAGAACCATTATCAGTTAATAAGTTAGTTAACAGTTTAGATGAAAAGGTAGAAAGAGTTATTAAGGCTCTAGAAGATGTTGAGCTTAAGCCTCCAGAAGTATTTCTAGATAAATTCCCTCATGAGCTTAGCGGAGGTCAAAGACAGAGAGTAGCTATTGCTAGAGCTTTAGTATTACAGCCGGAGTTTATAGTAGCAGATGAGCCTGTTTCAATGCTTGATGTTTCAATTAGAGCTGAAATTTTAGAGATAATGCTTAAGCTGAAAGAGCATTATGGAATATCATATCTCTTCATAACCCATGATCTAGCATTAGCACGCCATATCTGTGATAAAATAGCTATAATGTATCTAGGGAAGATAATGGAGTTAGGTGATGTGGAATATGTAATGAAAGATCCTTTACATCCATATACTAAAGCACTACTGGATGCTGTTCCAGATATTATGGGCGGTAAGGTAAAAGTCTCAATAAAGGGATTTATACCCTTATCCCCTATCAACATCCCCTCTGGATGTAGATTCCATCCAAGATGTTTAAAAGCTATGGACTTATGTAGAAGAGAGGAACCACAATTACTTAAAATAGGTAGTAGGCATTATGTAGCATGCCATCTACATAGCTAAATAGCTAAGTTTTAGACCAATATCTATGTGGAGTTAATTCTAGTAACCATAGTCCCTATCAAGCTAGGCTTATCTTAGTTGCTTTGCGTGAATTGTAGAGCAGCATCAGGTAGGAATAGTGTAAACAGTTCATCATATAAATCAAATTGTAAATATAGAAATTGATGGGAGCTAAGGTTCTAGTATATAATAAACAATATTAACACTACAAACTAAGTAATAGCATGAACTTATATCTTCAGATAGCTAGTTTAAACTTTATAAACTATGGTGAACTGGGAATAGGTTTCATAATATATCTGTTAAGACTATGTGATTTAAGCTACTAGTTATCTAATAGCTTCCCAGGATATGTATTTTAATTAGCAACATTAAGCTTAAATAAAGTTCTAGTATAATGCTGTATGGTTTTACAGCTTCTTTCAAAGGAGGATATTGAAAGAATACATTCAGCAACCATAAACATTCTCCATACGGTTGGGGTTAAGTTTAACGATGAGGAGTCTTTAAGGATTTTTGATGAAAATGGGGCTGAAGTAGATTATAGAGGTAGAATTGTGAAAATAAATGAATCCCTCATTAAGGAGGCTATTACGAAATGTCCTAGAACTATTAAACTATACTCTAGAAATCGAAAAACTGTTTTTGAGGTAGGAGATGGTAAAACTTATACTCATACTCCTGAGGGAGCATATTTAGTGGAGGATTTGGAAACAGGTATAGTTAGGTTAGCATCGTTAAATGATATGGAGGTCTTCATAAAGCTTGTTAATAATCTGGATAATATACATGCATATGCTCCAATAATAGATCCCCAAGATGTGCCGCTTAAGGTAAGAGATTTATATAGAAGTAAGATTTCTCTAGAAAGCTTGGAAAAGCATTTTATAATATGTAGCCATTCGTATGAGGGTATGGTTCATAGTATTAGGATGGCAAGTATTATAGCTGGAGGAATGGATGAGCTTATAAAAAGACCGATAGTAACTGGTGATGGAGGAGCTGTAAGTCCTCTAACATCCTCAAATCATAATCTTAAAATCCTTAGATACTGTGCAAGCTTAGGGTTACCGTGTAGTATAGGGTCAATGCCTCAAGCTGGAGCTACAGCTCCTGCAAGCCTAGCTGGAACAGTAGTAATTCAGAATGCTGAGAATCTATCATGGATAACTCTAGCACAGCTAATTAAGCCTGGGCTTCCAGTCATATCTCTTACTAGAGCTTCAATAATGGATTTAAGAAGTGGAAAACTTGCTGCTGCCGCTCCTGAAGCAGTGGTTATGTCCGCTATTTTAACTCAGCTATATAAAAATTATGGAATTCCTGTAGATTCAGGATGGTGTGTTTCAGACTCCGTACTTCTCGATGTTCAGGTAGGCTATGATAAGGCTCCTATGATGCTTATATCTATGCTTTCAAATGCTGACTTCATTTCAGGATTTGGACTTATAGGTTCAGGATCTACTGCAAGCTATCTCCAACTAGTAATAGATGAGGAAGCATTCTCAATAGTTTCACGTATATCTAGGGGATTAGCTATAAGTGATGAAAGCCTAGCTTTAGATGTGATTAGTAAAGTAGGTCCTGAAGGAAGCTTTCTAGGTGAAAAGCATACAATAAAATGTATAAAGATGGGTGAGCATTTCTTCCCAAGAATATTCAGTAGAGTAGGAAGGGTGGAGGAGGGCATTATTCAATATGCAAGAAGAAGAGTTATAGAGCTTCTCTCAAAAAGTCAAGCTGAGCCATTACCTATGGATGTTAAGAGGGATTTAGACATCTACTTCAATGAGGCTTTAAAACATTATAGGTGACTTCATGGTATACGATATAATTATTAGGAATGGATATGTAGTTGATGGATCTGGAAATCCATGGTTTAAAGCTGACGTAGGAATATTAAATGGTAAAATAGCTAAGGTAGGGAGGAATATTGGTGGGGAAGCTGAGAAAATTATAGATGCTAGTAAGCTTTTTGTTTCTCCAGGATTCATAGATATACATACCCACTCCGACCTAAGTCTACTAATCAATCCTAAAGCTGATAGTAAAATAAGGCAGGGAGTAACAACAGAAGTCATAGGTAACTGTGGTTTATCAGCAGCTCCATTAAACAGGGAGAATTTGAAACTACATAGGAAACTCTTTGAGCCCTACTCCGAATATGCATCGTGGAGTTGGAGAACAATGGGGGAGTACTTTAGGGTAATGGAGGATAATGGATTATGTATGAATGTAGCTGCTCTAGTAGGTCATGGAACTGTAAGAACTGCTGTTATGGGTTTTAGTGATAAACCACCTACAAGAATGGAGGTGGAGGAGATGAAGCTTCTAGTTGATCAGTCAATGATGGATGGATGCTTCGGTCTATCCACCGGTCTTGTCTATCCTCCAAACTGCTTCTCAAGTACTGAAGAGATAATGGAGCTATGTAGTGTTGTAGCTAAGCATGGAGGAATATATGCTACACATGTTAGAGGTGAAAGGGAGAGCTTTATAGATGCTGTTAGGGAAGCCCTACTTATAGGGGGGAAAACAGGAGTTCCAGTTCAGCTATCACACAATGCTCCTAAATACGGTGCTTGGAGTATGCTTAAAAAATCCCTAAAGATCATTGAGGAGGCTAGGGTAAGAGGTATAGATGTAACTATCGATAATGATACTCAGAGGGATTGGCATGGATTTTTAACAAGCATTCTCCCGCCAAAAATGCAGATAATGGATATAAGTGAAGTATTAAGTATTTTAGGAAATCCATTAAAGCGTGAGGAGGTTAAGAGAGAGATTATTGAGGATAAAATTCCTGGATTTGGTCCTGTAGGTTTGGTTAAGCATGGGAGATGGGATAAAATCATCCTCTTTAAGTCAAGGAGGAAGGATCTGGTAGGTAAAAGCTTTAGTGAGATATCTAAGATGCTTAATAAGGATCCGTTTGAGTTTTATTTTGATATGTTGATTGAGGAGGTAGATGCTGAAGTTGTTTTTAGTGGATACATTAGTGAGGACGATATTGTATCCCTACTTAAAAATCCACTATCCATGATTTCAACAGACTCTATTGCAAGTAGTTCATATGGTGTTTTAGGTAGTATTTCATCATACTATCCAGCAAGCTATGGAGAGTATCCGAGAATTTTGGGGAAGTATGTTAGAGATGACGGGGTTTTAAGGCTTGAGGAGGCTGTTAGGAAGGCAACTTCTCTTCCAGCTCAAAAACTTGGAATATTTGATAGGGGGATTATTAGGGAGGGTATGTGGGCTGATATTGTAGTATTTGATTTAGATAAGGTTAAGGATAATGCTACAAACAGGTTCCCCCACGAATATCCTGATGGAATTAAATATGTAGTTGTAAATGGGGAGATTGTTGTTGAAAATGAAGAGTATACTGGTTTACTACCTGGTATGGTTTTAAGACATTTAAAACCATAACTCCTAGTATTTTATTCATATTAATATGTAGCCTCAAGAAGTTTAATATAGCATCTTGCTAATATTTTTGTTAATGCCCTAAGATCCTCTACATTTATGTTTTCATCAACTCCATGTGCATTAGATTCCTCTCTACCTACTCCAGTACTAACCACAGGTATTCCTAGAGCGCTTATGAATGATATATCTGAAGATCCTTGTCCCCCTACAGCAGGTACGTTTATGTTTAATACTTCTCTTATAGAGTCTTGGAGGATTTTAATTAGTTGATGTTCTGAGTTAAGGATTTTTGAAGGTGGATAGTATGCTCTATATTTAAAATCTACATTTACCCTGTTATTTCTTGAATATTCTTCAATAACCTCCCTTATTTCCATCAATGCCTCATCTAGATTTTCCTCAGGTATCATTCTTCTATCAATTACTATTGTGCATTTATCAGGTATTATGTTAGGCTTTAAACCCCCCTCTATTACGTTGATATATAGTCCAGGCCTCATGTGGTCAACACCATCAACTGGCTTAATAGGTACTTTAGATCTTCTCTCAGAAACTCTATTAGCTAGCTCCTTAAGTTTACATATTAAAGATGCTGTATGCTCTACAGCGTTTACTCCCCTCCATCCCATTCCTGAATGGTAGGATTTCCCATAAACCGTTACTATAACCTCAACATCTCCTAGATCAGCTATTCCTATCTCATCTATGTTTCCATCTGTTGAAATACAGTAGTTAATACTCCTGTTTATAATTCCCTTATCTATTAAATATTTAATGCCTGTATAGCCTCCAAGCTCCTCATCAGTTGTAAATGTAGCTGCAACACTTCCCCTAAGCTTAATGCCCAAACTCTTTAAGGCTATCATAGAGTAAGTCATAGCTCCTAAAGCCCCCTTCATATCTGAAGTCCCTCTCCCGTAGATTTTGCCATTTCTAACAACACCGCTAAACGGCTCCATACTCCATCCATCAGTGCTTGCTGGCACAACATCAATATGACCATTGGTTAGAAGAGTGGGTTTCCCCAATCCTAAATAAGCTACAATATTTACTCTAGGACCGGAGAAATCTACTATACCATCCTTTCTCATTTCCCCAATAAGTAGGTCATCAGGTATATTGTAGATTTCAGTTTTTAACCCATATTCGGTAAGCTTACTAGTAACTACGTCTGCAATTACATCATAGTTTCTTCCAGGAGGGGTTGATGTATCGATTCTAATAAGCTTACAGGTAAAATCAATAAGCTCATCCATATGCTCATCAATCCATAAATCAACCCTTCTTACTAAATTATTATAGTTCATAGTTTATCCAAGCCTCACAAATATATAAATGTAGTTAAATATTTTCTCAGCTGAATCTATGTTTGCAATATGTTAACGTAGAGGTTCCTGATTTAATTCTAGATAAATGATACTGTTAAGTCAACTATTCAATTTATTCAACTCTTAATTAAGCAGTATTAGATGAGTTCATCGATGAGTTTAAAAGTTTTCAGCATTAAGGCTTTAAGTATGATACTCATGAATTGTCTAAGCACATTGGCTAGATCTATAGCTTCAAATGATTCATCCTAAACCTTATGGTTAAGTGGGAGACTAGTGAATCCTTGATTTAGCTGTGAAGATGTTAATACTAGGATTTATGAATTGCTTTCGTATTATTTTACGCTAGCGTCTCCTCAATCTTGGATTTAGAATTTCATCAAGAGCATGTCCAACTAGCGTAAATGCTAGGACAACAAGTGTTATACATATTCCTGGGGGAATAAACCACCAGTAGGCTCCCTTTAGGAATCCTCCTCTAATACGTGCAAAGTAAAGTATCATACCCCAACTCTTATAGGTAACATCGCTTAACCCTAGAAAGGATAATCCAGCTTCTGAAACTATAGCTCCTGATACATTTAAAATCGTATTTGCAAAGAGTAGAGGCATAATGTTTGGAAGAATGTATGATCTAAGTATGTAGAAGTCAGATGCACCGATAACCTTAGCTGATTCAACAAAAACTCTCTCCTTTAACGATAATACTTGTGACCTAATTATTCTAGCAGTATACGGCCAGCTTAGCAGCCCAATAACCATTATAACTGTGTTTATGCTTGGTCCCATGTATGCTGCAAGCAAGATCATTAATGGGAAGGATGGAATAACAATGAATATGTCTGTAACCCTCATTAGTAGGCTATCTATTCTACTAAAGTATCCTGAAAATATTCCAACAGCTCCCCCAATAACTGTTGATATTAGAGCTGAGAAAAATCCTACCATTAACGAAATTCTAGCTCCATGAATTAGCTCACTGAAAATATCTTGACCTGCATCATTAGTTCCAAGAATATGCTCCCAGCTTGGAGGAGCGTAAACATTTATTGAGAACATATATGGGTTGTAGGGAGATATAAGATCAGCAAATACAGCTAGAAAAATGAAGAATAGGAGAATGATAAGTCCCATCATCCCCAACCTATTAGATTTATAAATACTCCAAAAGGTATTTAGCCTTCTCACCGTAGCCAGGTATCCTCTAGACTTTAAGCTTCTAGTCATGGATTTCATCCATACCTTATTCTAGGGTCAAGTACTCCATATACTATGTCAGCTATGAAGTTTGCAAGTAGAACGCTTAATGCTATTATGAAGAATGCTCCCTGAATTACGGGGTAGTCCCGGTCACTAACAGCATTATAGATTATTGTACCTACACCAGGCCATGAAAAAACAGTTTCTGTTAGTACTGCTCCTGCAACTATAAGTCCTATCTCTATTGCAGCATAAGATATTGCTGGGAGAAGTGCATTTCTTGCAGCGTGTTTAAACATTATTGTAGATTCCTTTAACCCCTTAGCGTAAGCTGTCAATATATAGTCTTCAGTAAGCGCCTCAACAATAGAACTTCTTACAATTAGATATTGACCACCGTAAAGTATTAGGGTTAAGGCAACTGTTGGCAAAACCATGTGTTTAAGAACATTAAGTACATATGTAGGTGAAAGGGTGGAAACCATAAGCTCAGGGTCAAAGGCTCCTCCAATAGGGAGGATACGTATTCTAACTGCAAAGAAGAATATAAGAAGCATACCTATCCAAAATACAGGTGTTGAGTATGTTGCTAGAGCAATAACTAAGCTGGCTATATCGAATTTACTTCCCCTCCTCCAGCCGGAGATTATGCCTAGAATTGTCCCTATAATTATTGCTAGAAATGTAGAAAATCCAACTAGGAGTATGGTCCATGGCAATCCATACATCAACACTTCTATTACAGGTGTTGGATAGCGTGAAAGTGAAACTCCTAGATCTCCCCTAAATAGGTTGCTTAGATAAACTATGAATTGCTCATGTAGTGGCTTATCTAAACCATAGGTTTTAAGTAAAGCTAATCTCTCCTCATAGCTCATCTGAACCCTAGTTCCAATTAATCTACTAACAGGATCTCCGGGCATTAAACGAGGTAGTAAAAAATTAATTATAATTATTATAAAAAATGTTATTGTTGTATCAACCCCCCTCTTTACTATATATCTCCTTAACCCCATCTATATCCCTACTTCCTCCTCATAATAGCAGCTATCGCTAATACAACAATAATAACTACAGCAACCACAATAATCCACATCTCTAATCCTGGAGCTGCTGGAGGAGCTGGTGTAGTTACTGGAGTTGTTGGTATTACAGTAGGAGTTAATGTTGCTGTTGGTGTAGTTATTGGTGTTGTTGGGGTTGGCTTAACTACTTTATGTATTTTCAGCCAAGTCCATGGATTTACATCAGTAACCATTCCTGATGGAAATGAAACATAGCCTACAAATGTATCTGTTCTATATGGATATGTACAGTATTGCATGTATAGTGGAAGCATGGGTAATTCATCAGCAAATATTTCCTGCATTCTCCAAATTATCTCCCTTCTCCTATCTAGTTTAACCTCTGATCGCTGCTCCCTATATAGCTGATCCCATAGACTACTGTTATATCCCATACAGTTCATTCCATACTCTACATACTCCCAGCTACACATAGTGCTTAACATATAGTCTGGATCTAAATCTCCATCCCCAACTATTACCATGCAGAAGTCATGTTTTACCCATGCCTTATCCATTACTGTATCAAAATCTAAAGGTATAACGCTTACTCTTAATCCAAGCTCTGTCCACCAAAGCTGCATTAACTGAGCTGCTCTTATTCTAACTGGGTCGTAGTTTGGAGGGTTTATCTCTATTTCTATAGGTTTTCCATATTCGTCCTCTCTAACGCCATCCCCGTTTGTATCTATATATCCCAGCTTATCAAGTATCTCCTTAGCCTTTGTCATGTTGAATTTATATTTTGGTAGATTTGGATTATACCAGAACTCTAATGCAGATGCTATTAAGGAGTACTGCGGCTCCCCATACTTTACTCCTATTATTGTCTTCACTATTTCTTCACGATTTGTAGCATAGGCTAAAGCATGTCTAAACTCTTTTACATCTAATGGATGTTTCTTAACGTTAAAGTATGTTATGTATACATAGTAATCTGGGGAGTTATCTATTGCTATGTTTGGGTCTGCTTCAAGCTCAGGTATTATAGCTGTCGGAGAATACCATGGCACTACATCTACTTCTCCTGCTCTAAGAGCCATTATCATCGAATCTAAATCCTTATATATCTTTATTACAACTCCATCTATGTATGGTCTTCCCCTCCAATATTTCCCATTTGTCTTTAGCCTAATATACTGTTCAGGAACTCTTTCCTCAAATATGAACATACCGCTGCCTATGAACTTATCATTCTTAAACTCCTCAGGCTTCTCAACACTTTCCCATATATGTTTTGGTAGTATAGGTATTGATCTCAGAGTTCTAGTTAGGAATGTTGCTGACTTCTCATTAAGATAGAATCTAACAGTATATTTATCTACTGCTTCAACATGGTCTATGAATTCAACCCTACTTACGAAGAGTGCAACATTTTTCTCCTTGATGTAATTGAAAGTAAATGCAACATCTTCAGAGGTGAGAGGAACCCCATCATGCCATGATGCGTTTTTAACTATTTCAAAAGTCCAAACCAACCCATCACTTGAAACATTCCATCTTGTTGCCAGCCATGGTGTAACCTTAATGTCCGGATCAAATACAACTAGCGTATCATAACACATTGAAGTAACAATATAGCTCCACCAGCTCTGCTGATACAGTACGTTTTGGGTATCCATATCACTCATGAAAGCAACCCTTAAAACTCCTCCATATTCTTCTCCTAAACTTTGGAAAGCAAGTACTTGAGGAGGTCCTAAAATTAGGATTAGAAACACTACTACAGCAAGTTGACTCTTACTTAATAGCTTAAAGTACAACATACTCCCACTATATTACTCAGAAAAAAATATAAATTTTGTTATAGGTGCTAGGGACGTGGCAACTTAGGGTTTATATATTCTATTCTTAGTTATTTCATGTTGGATATTAGGTTTCTGGTTAAGGTTTCTGTTGAGCTTAAGGTTCTTGATTAGTATTCTATATTCAGCTTTCAAGTCTTAGGAGGCTAGGGCCTTATCAGAGATTTATAGGGTTTCTAAGACAGCTTTTGGGGTGGTTTAGGAAGCTTGAGGAGAGGGTTAATGTTAAGCCATCTAGGATGGCTAGGAGGATTACAGCTCTAGATGAGACATGTGTTAAAGTTAATGGATTAGAGTATGGGTTTATGCTAGATGTTGATGGAAATGAGATAAGATGATGGATGCTGTAGGAATGTTCAACATAGTAAGGGGGATGGAGCCATAATTTTAACCCTTCTTGAAGAGATGGAGATAGCATGCTAGTGGTTCAGTTCTTGCTTCTAAGATGAAGTGAGATATGTAGGGCCTAAAAGGCAATGAGCAGTAGGTTGATGAAGATCTAGAAGCAGGTATTTCCGTTTTTAGTTGTGAAGTGTATCAATTATTGATTTCACGATATGTTTATTTATTGCTGGCATATTATGTAGGTTATGAAGTTTAGGATTTTAAATCGAAGAGATATTTTTAGAATTCATGTAGCTACAATGGAGGTTCTGGAAAGGGTAGGTGTAAAGATATTTGAAAATGAAGCTTTAGAAATTATGAGGAAGATAGGTGCTGAAGTTGAGGATAATAGAACTGTTAGAATACCGGAGTATATTGTAAGGGAAGCTGTTAAAAGGGCTCCAAGCTCCTTCACGCTTTTCGGTAGGAAGCATAGGCTAAGAATTGAGCGTGGCAATACTTATTTCTCAATGCAGGGTACTGGTGCTCATGTTCTAGACTTAGAGACAGGTTTACGTCGGGAACCTATCCTAAGAGACCTAGAGAATTTCTGTAGGCTTGCAGATGCATTAGAAAATATTCATCATGTCTCCGTAGCTGTAGAGCCTAAAGATGTTAGGTTGGAGCTGCTGCATGTATATGAATTGCTTACAATGTTTAGGAATACTACTAAAACTATTGATGGAAATACTTATGGAGGAAGGGTTGCTACAGATACTGTAAGGCTTGCCAGTATTGTTGCTGGCGGTGTTGAGGAACTTATGAAAAACCCTATGCTTCTAGGCTTCCACAACCCAGTAAGTCCTCTACAGCACTCTAAAGAGTTAACCGCGGGGCTTATTGTATATGCTAAGTATAGACAGCCAGTTATAGTAGCTTCTGAAGCTCAGGCAGGAGCTACAGCACCAGTTACTCTTGCAGGCTTACTGGTACAGCAGAATGCTGAGGTTTTAAGTGGGTTGGTTATAGCTGAGTTTACAAATCCAGGGACTCCAATACTTTATGGAACTGTTTCAGCCCCTCTAGATATGAGGACGGGTAATATAGCTCTTGGAGCTATAGAAACCGGATTAATAAATGCAGCAACTGCTGAAATAGCGAACTACTATAATCTACCAAGTCGGGGAACGGGGGGAGTAACAGATTCGAAAATACCTGATGTGCAGGCGGGAGTGGAGAAGGCATTAACATTATTGATGGCTGCTATGGCTGGGGTAAACTTCATATATGATGCTTCAGGATCTCTTGAATCTACTTTAACAGCAAGCTATGAACAGACAGTAATTGATAATGAAATATGCGGTATGGTTAATCGTGCCCTACATGGAATTGAGGTTAACGATGAAACGCTTGCTCTAGACATTATAAGTGAGGTAGGCTCAGAGGGACATTACCTATCAAGAAAGCATACCATAAAACATCTTAGAAAGGAGTACTATATCCCTAGAATAATTAATAGAGATAGAAGGGAGAGATGGATGGAGATGGGGGGAAAGGATTTATGGAAAGCTTCACGTGAAGAAGCGGTAAGAATATTGATGGAGTATAGGCCGGAACCCCTAGATAAAGATGTAGAAAATGAGCTTATAAAAGTGATTAGGGAAATGGAGAGGGAAAGGCTAAGAAATAGCGTTTATAGTATGTAGTATGTATAAGATAGGGTTTTGAGCTAAGTATGAATTCTATACGAATCCATACTTAGTTCTTGAGCCTCATAACCCTCATCTCCCTCCGGATTCATTGGCTTAGCTCCTTTCGGGGTAACTCTTGTCCCCAAATCTTAAGGAATCTGTTCTATATGTTTCTCGATGCGTTCTTCTGCCTACTGATTCTGAATTCGCATTCTGGACATTTGAATGCTCCTGCTTCTCTTAGTCTTTATTTACATATTCACATCTCGGGGCAGGTCTTAGATGTTAGCTGGGGTTTAACATATATCGTAAAGTGGCTTTTCCAGGCAGACTTATATTCAATGTATTTCTGTAGCTTTATGTAGTCATGCTTTGAGTTCCACTGTTCATACTTAGCAATGAGGTGGTTTCAAAATATTTAAGTTTATCATATTCCATATCTCATATGTATTATTATGCATGTGAATGTTATGATTGCTGGAGCATTATGGCTAGTCTCTCATATCTTATTATTGCTCTTCTAAATGTTTTAAGCCATGCATTGAATCTCTCTATGGCTGACCTCATCACCCTATATCCCTCCTCATCATATGCTATTTGTCCCCTTCCATTCCTAGGATTTACAGGTATATTTGCCTTAACTCCATCCTTCTCCAGCCTATCCCTCACCTCACATGTATCGTATGCTGCATCCCCATAAAACTCTTCAGGCTTACTTTTCACCTTATCGTAGACAGGGTTGAACATCTTAGAGTCGTGGATGTTTCCCGGGCTAATAGCTACGGCTATGGGCTTCGACCCCTCATCAACTATTACGTGAATCTTCGTTCCCTTCCTATGTTTGAATCCATCATATCCTACTTCTTCACCCCCCTTTTAGCCTCTACTGTTGTACTATCTATTGCTACACGTTTACAGCTTCTCATGGATTGAGGAACTCAATTATCCTATCCCATACTCCAGCCTCTTGAAGTCTTCTAAGCAATCTCCATGCAGTTACGTATGATCCATACTTTCTAGGCATCTCACGCCATCTACAGCCAGTAGTAACAACATACAATATACCGTTAATCAATGATCTATCATCACTTAAAGCCCTCCTACCCCTCTTAGGCTTAGGTGGGAGGAAGGATGAAATAACACCCACTCCTCATCACTCAACCTACGAAACTCCATAAACAAAATAAGCAACAGAAAAATTAAATATTTTGAAACCATCTCAATATTTAAACCTATCTACTATGAAACTATTAAAGAAGGCTTAGGTAAGCTTAACATATTAAGAATGGATTTTAGAATTATAATTATTGTTGGGATAATGGTCTAGAATGGTTTGTTAGATTTATTTTGATTTATTGCTTTTCCTAATGAGTTTAAACGTTTAGTTTCTCCTCCTTCAATAAGTATTCTTACAGCTCTATTACTAATTAATTCCTCTAGCTTATCCATTCTCTCTCTAATTTTCCCAATTTCTACTGGTGGTTGGGCTGCTTCACTTATTTCCCGCAGTATTGCTTTCTCAGTAGGTTTTGCTAATTTTCTCATTGGGTACTCAATTATTTTAGGCTTATACTTGTCTATAAGCTTCATATATATTTCAATATATGATTGATTCCATGGTTTGTTTTCCTCAATATTAAATCCGAATCTATTAACTTTAAGAACATCGTATGGGCATGCATTAACACATGCTCCACAATATATGCAGTATTTGTCAGCAACTTTAATTCTTGATTCTGAAGGTGTTTTCGTAATGTAGAATAGGTTTAATGGACATATGTTAAAGCAGTTTTTACAGCCTGAGGGGTCGCATTTTTCCGGTTTAGCAACTCTTATTTCTCCTGTAAATGGCTTCTTAGCTTCTATTGCTTTCTGTGGACATTTATCTACACATAAGCCACACCATATACAGTTATTGATATCTATTGTGATTTTCCCCTTGATTTCCGGTTTAGCAACTGTTCTTGAGGCTGATTTAAAGCATTTTACTGATATTGCTTCTGTAGGACATATTTCCCTACAGAGCTCACAGTAGTCGCATTTATCTTCATTAATCATTATTCCATTAGCGATTTTAAATTCTGGCGGTGTAGGTTTATCTATCCATTCTATTTTAATAGCATTACAGAGTATTTCACATAATCCACAATATATGCATTTATCTAGATTTATTTTTATTTCTCCTTCAGCCCACACCTCCCCCTCATACTTTACAAGATCTTCCTTTTTAGGTATTTTAATTTCGGCTTTTAAGGAATTTCTTGGACATGTTTTTTCACATATTAGACATGGCTTGCATTTTGATATATCTATGTTTATTGATCCGCTAATTCTTGGAGTTTTTAATGCTTCTTCAGTATTGAACTTTAATGCGTTGAATATGCATACTGATGCTCCAACTGGGCATATAATGCATTTAGCCTCATCGATAATTATTTGTGGAGCCTCAATTTTTCTAGCTGCTATATCTTTTATTGGACCTAGTGTTATTGCTTCAACTGGGCATGCAGTACTACATAATCCACATCCAACACATCTATCTATGCTGAATTTCAGGTTTTTTGTAAGCATCGTGTATTTTGAGGTGTATGTTAGTGTATTATCTACTACCTCAACAGTTACTTGTGGTTTTTCAACGCTCAATGGGCTGCCACCTCTATTAACTCACTTCCAATAGGTCCTATTTCGCTAATTCTGTTTACAAAATCTGTAATGGTTTTAGCTAGTTTACCTCCTTCAGAAGCACTTACACCAGTTATTTCAACTCTACTTGGGTTTACCCCATACTTTTCCAGCAGCTCTTTCAGCGACTTTATTCTTCTATTAGCTTTAATCCTGCCTGTTCTGTAGTGGCAGTCCTGCTCTCTACATCCAACAACTAGAACTCCATCAGCTCCCATTTTAAGAGCCCAGACTAAATGCTTAGGACTAACTCTACCTGAACATTCAACTCTAACTATTCTAATATTTGTTGGGTATAGTATCTTGTTAATTCCTGCATTATCCGCAGCTGCATAGCCACACCATTTACATAGAAACCCTACAATTAATGGGTAGTCCTTCCTTTCCTCAAGTACTGCTTTAAGCATTGAATATATTTGTTCATCAGTTGGTTTTTTAGGTGATTTTAATGCTCCTGCTGGACATGCAGCTATGCATACACCACATCCAGTACATGCGGTTTCATTAACTAATATTCCTTCAGGTGTTTGTTTTAAGGCTTTATAGTCACATGCATGTACGCATAATCCACATTTTAAGCATTTATTCTTATCTACTTCAGGCGCAATAACTTCAACCTCAACCTCACCGGAGTGTAGGAATTGAGCAGCTCTACTTGCTGCTAATCCTGCTTGAAGAGTGGATTCAGTAATGTCTTTAGGTCCACTACATGCTCCTGCTAGGTATATACCGCCTCTAAAGGTGTCTGATGGCTTGAGTTTAGGATGATACTCCGTAAAGAAGCCGTATTCATCTAGCTGTAGTCCAAGCATGTTTGCAAGTTTTTTATTATCTGGATCTGGATCTATACCTATGCTTAAAACTACTAGGTCAAATAGTTCCTTCTCAACTTTTCCCTCTAGAGTATCTTCATATGTAAGTCTTAATCTTCCAGATTTATCTTTCTCTACACTACTTACCCTTCCTCTTATGAACTTTACTCCTGCTTCAAGTGCTTTCTTATATGCTTCCTCATGCATTTTACCTGAGGCTCTAATATCAGTATAGAAAACTGTTATATCTATTTTTGGGTTAGTTATTTTTGTTTCAATAGCATACTTTACCGTGTACATGCAGCATACCTTGCTGCAGTATGGTCTACCTAGTCTTTCACTTCTACTACCTACACATAGTATAAACGCTATTTTCTCTACTTCACCGTTGCCTGATGGCTTAACTACTCTGCCTTTTGTAGGTCCATTACAGTTAAGCATTCTATCATATTCTGCTCCTGTAATAACGTCTAGGAATCTTCCATAGCCGTATTCTTCAACTTCTATTGGGTTGTATGGTTTAAATCCTGCTGCAACAATTACTGCTCCTACACTTAAAGTTATTTCCTTATCTGTATCTTTAAAGTTTACTGCTTTAGGATCACATACCCCTATGCAGTTCATACATCCAATACAGTTCTCAACATCAATGTATGGTGCAACAGGTACTGTTTGGGGTTCTGGTTTAACTATGGCTTTTCTTATGTTTAATCCATACTCATACTCGTTCGGAAGCTCTACTGGGCAAACATCTAGGCATTTATTACATCCATTACATGTTGCCTCATCTATATATCTTGCCCTTTTCCTAATCTTCACTATATAGTCTCCAGGCATCCCTGAGAAGTCAACTACCTCGCTTAAAGTATATATCTTAATGTTTGGGTGGTTATAGGCTTGGGAGAGTAGTGGTCCTAAAATACATATACTGCAGTCTAATGTTGGAAATACTTTATCCCATTTAGCCATATGTCCACCTAGAAATCCTGATTTTTCAACTAGAAATACCTTAATACCAGCATCTGCTAGATTTAAAGCTGCATTAATACCAGCTACACCCCCACCAATAATTAGAACTGATCTTTCAGTAGGTCTTCTAATAATATTGGTTGGCTTAGCTTCTTTAACAGCTTCTAGAGCCATTAATATGTGGTCTAATGCTTTTAGTGTAGCTTTACCTGGATTATGCCAGTGAACCCAGCTAGCTTGTTCTCTAATATTTGCTATTTCAACAAATCCTCTATTTAACCCGTATTTTTCAGCATTTTTCTTGAATAGCTCTTCGTGAAGGCTTGGAGTACATGCAGCTATAACAATTCTTGAAACTTTATCCCTAGTTATTATTTCCCCCATCTTCTTTAATCCATCCTCGCTGCACCAATGCTCATTATTGTACACTAGAACATCTCCATATCTCTTCTTAACCTCATTCTTAAGCTTTTCAACATCTATAACACCTTTAATATTTGTACCGCAGTGACAGATTAGACATGCAGTTTTACTCATTTAACCACCTATAAGTAGTTAAGCAGTTTCTTAAGGAATTCCTCCTCTTGAATTGTATTATCCTTCCTATCTATAATTTTCCTTAACTCTACTGATACACCATCTGAACGTATAACTTCCCCATCAGCTTCAACTCCTAGAATTTGTAGTGGAATTCTTATTAGGCTTTTACTTGAAGTTATTGTTTCTCTATAATCTAAAACAATTGTTTTACTAAATGGTATTTTTCTTGATGCACTTAATGGTAGATATGTTACAGGATCTGTTTTAGCAAGCAGGGCTGCATCAAACTCTCCTCTTAAAAGTCCTCCATAAGCACTTGTAGAAACAGGATTATATTCAACACATCCATTACTAAACTTTAATGCATGACTATACCTATAGAGCCTGTATGGGATTTGTGAAGCTCCCATTGAGTTAATCTTTTCAGCTACTGGAGTTAATGTAGTTCTCTTATCAACTCCTATTTTCCTTAGGATGTTTACAATTGAGAGTATTATGTCGTTAACATTACCGTTAAGTATTAAACCGTGACCTATGAAAAATGCAATATATCTTGCTCTCCTAAAATCGTTAATTAGGGATGAAGCCATCTTCACATATCTACTTGTCTTTAACGGCTTCCCATCATGTATCCTATCTAAGTTTTCAATAAGTTCAATATCTCCACCTAAATCAATCTTTATCTGGTGTTGAGCAATCTTCATAGTCCAGCTATTTCTAACATCTACTACAGCAACAATTCTATTTTCTCTTCCAAGTGGAACACTACTTCCTCTAGGCATTACTGAATATCTACTTGTATGTCTTAGATTGGTTTCAGCCGGGTTCGCAGCCCAGAAAACTATCATATCTGCATTATCTAATACATCTTCAAAAACACCTAGCTCAACATATTTACTAGCTATTAAAGGTATTAATGGCTGACATATACTTGGAGGTGTATCAAACACTCCATTAACCTTCTCAGCAATCTTTAATCCAAGCTCTATAGCCCTATCAGAGCTTTCATCAAACCCATATATTAAAGGCCTACTAGATGATGAAAGTATTTCAGCAGACTCTCTAATAGCATCTTCAGGATCCGCATCTCTCAACCCAATAGTAAAGCCTCTTAATCTACCCCTCATACCATATGCTTTAATCATCTGATAACCATGACTACACGCTCCCCAAACAGCTTCTATCTCTCCACCATTTATTTTAACAACTAAGTCATTACATAGTAGGGAGCATCCTGGGCAAGTAACATTTTCTAAAACATCAATTCCAAAACAGCTTTCTAAAGACATATAGACACTATTTAAAATTCAATTAATATATTTTTCCAATTAATCAATATAACACTGTTTAACTAATATTTAAACCTTATGCTAGGGAAGGGGGAACCTGGCAACTTAAGCGACTGGTGATTGAGAGTCAAACACAATCCTTCCCCTCCCTCAGTCTCCTGCAGGCTAGTCCCTTGCCAAGCTTTGACCTTTCAATGCTGCACATATCGAGTTTACCTCAACAGTGTTCATGTGATTTTAACCCACATAGGCTGCAAGAAGTCCATCCCCTCAACATTTAGGAAAGTTCAACTCCTCAAGCGTTTGACCGTCAATCACAAATAGCTTAAGTTGCCACATCCGGAAGGGATGTTCAACTATTATTTTAGTTCTTTTTCTTTTTATGCTTTGTAAGGGGATGTTAGGGTTTTTGATGGCTGTTTAGGTTATGCTTGGATTTTATGGGTCTTGACTCAGAGTTTAGTAGGAGGAGGAAGGAAAGTTTACGCTAGACCAGAATGGAAAGCTAATATCCGGAGTCATACTCTTCAATATATAGTATAGCTTCATAAGATCATGCTTCGATAATTGCGCTTTTAATCGTAAATCGATATGGATTAAGAAATAATGTTGATTTTTCTTGTTTCTATTATATGAGTGGATTTATAAGTTTTGAGATTAAGCTACAAAGCCTTAGACGAGTTTGTAAGAAAGATTTAAATAGTTTGGAGGTGGACTCTTTACTGAAAGTCATTAGGAACTAGTGGTTAATGGTATAGTTCCAAGAGGAAACGGCTTACATATCACATTTCTAAAAAATTTTAATTCCGGCGTAAAACTTATATTATTATACAGTATTTGAGGTTGAATTGCTATGATAAGAATTGGAGTAAATGGATTTGGAAGAATAGGGAGGATTTTTTTTAGAGCTGCTTTAAGAGATGAAGAGTTCTTGAAGAATTTTGAAGTTGTTGCCGTTAATGATATTACAGATGCTAAAACTTTAGCTCACTTGTTAAAGTACGACTCAGTTCATGGAGTTCTAGACGCTAGGGTAAGTAGTGGGGATGATGTAATTATAGTTAACGACATGGAGGTAAAGGTATTTTCTATAGGTGATCCTGCTAAGTTGCCTTGGAGAGAGCTGGATGTAAATGTTGTACTTGAATCTACAGGAAGATATACTGATAGAAAGGATGCTGAAAAACATTTAATAGCTGGAGCTGAGAAAGTAGTCATTTCAGCACCTGCGAAGAATCCGGATGCTACCATTGTTCTAGGTGTTAATGAAGAAATTTATGATGAAAAGAAGCATAACATAATATCGATGGCTTCATGTACAACAAATTGTTTAGCGCCTATGGTGAAGGTTCTTAATGAAAGTTTTGGGATTGTTAAAGGATTTATGACGACATGTCATGCATATACAAATGATCAGAGAGTACTTGACTTAGCACATAAGGATTTAAGAAGAGCTAGAGCATGCTGCTTATCAATAATTCCAACAACGACAGGAGCTGCAAAAGCTATAGGAGAGGTTATACCTGAAGTTGCAGGTAAACTTGACGGTATTGCTTTAAGAGTGCCTGTAGCTAATGGCTCCATAACTGATTTAACAGTAGAGCTTAGAAAAGAGGCTAGTAGAGAAGAAATAAATAGAGCGTTTAAAGAGGCTGCTGAGGGAAGATTAAAGAATATACTGGAATATACTGAAGAGCCAATAGTTTCAGTTGACATAATTGGCAATCCAGCCTCATGTATAGTAGATGGCTTATCCACAATGGCTCTGGGAAACATGGCGAAAGTACTTGGGTGGTACGATAATGAATATGCGTATTCTAAACGTCTTGTAGACCTAGTAAAATACATGTATAAAAACCGATGAAATAATAGAAATAAAAATGGATTTATTGTTTAAGTATTACTGTGATGTAAGCCCTGCTTTTATGGCTTTATATGTGTTTATGATTGATTCCAGATTAAAGTTGTATAGAATTATAGGTCTTGCTGGAGCTCCAGACCCCTCCTTAATTACTACCGCCGGTAGTGAAAATATGAATGCTGTTACATTCATTCTAGGTAGTATAGCGAAGTTAAAGTTCTCCCCAATCCATATATTTTTGCTAACTATGATTTTATGAACTGGAAAGTCTACTGTTTGTGGTGGTGGATCTATACTCAGAACGTCAAGTGCTACTCCTTTAATACCCTTACTAACAAGATATTCAGCTGCTTCAGGTGTAATTCCTGGGAAGCCCTTACCGGTCTTACTCCAATACTCATTCCAATTTTTATATATTCCCCAGTAACGTATCCATCCAGTATTTATTAGAACTATATCTCCTCTACTAATTACTATACCTGTCTTTTCCTCCCATGACTTAATATCATTAACAGTTAGTGAGTAGTTGGAGTGTTTGATATAGGAACTCATATCCATTATTACAGCTCTACCCCATAACCTATCAAGAGGTATTTCATTAATTCTCCAAACATTAACAGCAAAGTGGGCTGGAGCATCCATATGTGTACCTGTATGCTCAGTCATTGTTAGAGAACCATAGTATGCGCTGTACTTCTTTATCATTTCCTCAGGAGTACCTACTGTAGTAAAGCCACTCCATATGGTAAACCAGGCAGGCATACCGTTTTTAACTAGGAGAGCTAGATCGTATTTATCAGCAAGGTCAAAGGACATCTTCATCAGGTTAGCTAAAATCATGTTTAGATGAATGTCTGCATCAGAGTCGTAGAATGCTAGTACTTCAAGTCCAGGTCCTGCAGAGCCTTTCTCAGTCTTTAATGGAGCTATCATCAGGAAAGCTGCATTATCAGCTAGTTTCTCAATATTAGTATTTAGATTCTCAATTATGTAAATGTTTGCCTCAGTAATTATTTGATGTGCTGGAAAGTTTGTAGCTGGCGCCGGATCTATACTTAAAGTATCTATTCCAATACCTATAACTCCCTTCTCAACTAGATATTTAGCAGCATCAGCTGAAAGACCTGGCCAACCTCTCGCAATGCTCCAGTATTGACTCCAGCTACTGTATATTCCCCAATAATTAGCCCAGCCAGTATAGATTAGAACTATAGATCCTCTTGATATCTCAAAACCTACGCTTTTCTCCCAACTCCTCAACTCACTCATTGTTATAGTATCATTTGGATGTGATATATATTTTCTCGCATCAATTACTAATGCAACACCATATAGTCTATCTAATGGGATCTCATTAATAAACCATCCGTTAGCATTAAAATGTACAGGAGCATCAACATGAGTTCCAGTATGCTCACTAGAGCTATTAAGAAGTAAAGCATAATAACCATGTGTAGGTACAGTAGCTACGGTTTTAACTTCTCTAACAATATCAAACCACTTAATAACATCGTTTTGTATAGGGTAAGTTAACTCAAGAACCTTAACTCCTAGAAACTCAGTTTCTCTAGGACTAGGAAGCCTCTCAGCATATGTCGAAGTACTCGATGATGAAGACATCGTTGCTGGAGTACTTAACGATATAGCTACTACCAATGATGATGAAAGCACCACTAAAACAACTAGTATCACCAATCGAAGAAATCTTAAATTCACAATCCCCCCAGAAATTAACAACTCTGTTCTAATAAACTTTACTAATAACGGCTTCATGGCTTAATTTCGAATCTCGTAAATTCACCATATGTATGAAACGAAAATTCAGTATAATTCCTAAATTCGTACGGATTTAAAGTAAGAAGTACGATTATTATTGAAGAATTAAACACAAGCAATAATTTAAATTTTAAAGCTAACCTAATATCTTTATGGCATTGCTATAGCATACAAGCTCACATATTCTACAGTTCATTCTTGACGGTGGATATCTTCTACATTTTTGAATATTTAAAATCTTAATCTTTCCGTTTTCAACAGTAAACACTACATCACCACTTCTTGGATTAACCCCCTTAGCTGTCTGAGGTTCAATAGATACGTTTGCTGGACATGCTATAACACAGTTTCCACATCCAATACATTTATCAACGTCAACATCGATAAGGGTCTCTGAAGTCTCCATTAATGGTTTAAGAAGACTACTTAACTTACTAAGTTTTTCACTATATTTAGATTCCTCAAATAATGGAGTACATTGTTCAAGCTTAGCCTCTTTTTGTATAAGTTTTACAGCAAACCCCATACATGTTGTTCCACATTTTCTACAATTAATTCCAGGTAATAACTTATAAACTTGAATTGCTGAAATTTTCTCAGACATAATTTACATCACCAAACCTATTTAACAGACAATATAACAGTGTTTACTCTATTTAAATCTTTTTATTGAGTGATTGGAACGTGGAACTCTTCTTAGGTGGTTGTAGTATAGTATGAATGGCTTTATTATTGGTTTCAGCATGTTATTGATCTTCTAAATCTTTCATTTTTGTTTAGTGGGTTTGATGTTATGTTGTTGAGGAATACTTTTGTTCTCTGTTTAAATGATGAATATACTGTGTATGTACACGCATTAGTTCATGCTAGACTATATGTCTGGCTTAAACTAAGTTTAAATGTGTGATGGAATAATGTGTTATGAGGTGGTTGTTTGAGATTAATTATTGCTATTACTGGAGCTAGTGGTGTTATATATGCTAAGAGGCTGATTGAGGAGTTGAATAGTAGAAATGCTGAAATCCATTTGGTTATTAGCTACAATGCTGGAAGAATAATTGAACATGAACTTAACATGAAGAAAGAGGAGATTGAAAGACTTGCCAATTACGTCTACAATGTTGATGATTGGAGCTCACCAATTGTAAGTGGGTCTTTTAGAGTGGATGGAATGGTGGTAATTCCATGCAGTATGAAGACTCTTGCAGGCATAGCTTATGGATATTCAGACAATATTATTTTAAGAGCTGCTGATGTAATGTTGAAGGAGAAGAGAAAACTTATCCTCATACCTAGAGAAACACCTCTAAGCATTAATCATATTAGAAACATGTTATGGCTAGCAAAGCAAGGAGTTTACATAGTTCCAGCCATGCCCGCATTCTACCATAAACCTAAAGACATTAACGACCTAGTGAACTATATAGTTGGGAAAATCCTTGATATTCTAGGTATTCAACACAACCTCTACATGAGATGGGGCTGTAACGTATTTGAATAATGGTAACTAGTAGTTTAGCTATTATGCTGCTAGCCATAACTTGTGTAGAGAATTCTTATATTCAGAATGGTGAAAGAAGATGATTCTCAAGATATTGTTAAGTTAGCATTTAGTAAGCGCATGGAGTTTAAGGCTTAACCTAACATTATCTATCTGCAAATAGAAAATCTTAAATATTACACTAGTATCCCATCATGGTGGTGCTGTTGGAGAAAGGTCCGGTAAGGTTTTCACTTAAATCTATTGAGTCAGCTGGACTTACTGCTAGAGATCTTGAGGTTATTATTGGAGGTATTGAGGTTCCTGAAGTTTGGGAGCCTCTTGGCCCAACACCAATGCCTAAAATATCTACGCTACGTTCATGGGACTTTAAGCTTCTAGATAGGTATAAGCCATTCTACATGCCGTTCTGTGATCAGTGTTGTCTCTGCACTTATGGTAAGTGTGATTTAACTAGGGGTAAGAGAGGCTCATGCGGTATAGATATGTCTACACAGCAGGGTAGAATAGTAACGCTGGCATGTGCTATAGGTGCTTCTACCCATGCATCTCATGCTAGACATATGTTAGATAGGCTTATTGAAAAGTTTGGTGCTGATACTCCTATTAATCTTGGATCTGAGGTTAATGTTGAAATGCCTAATACAAGGCTTGTTGTAGGTGTTAAGCCTAAAACCCTAGGAGATCTTTCTCAGGTGTTAAGCTATGTTGAGGAGCAGATTGTTCAAACACTATCAACTACGCATACTGGTCAGGAGGCAAGCTATTTAGACTATGAGTCTAAGGCTTTACATCTAGGTATGCTTGACCATGTTGCAATGGAGGTTGCGGATGTTGCTCAGATAGTTGCATTCAACTTCCCGAAGGGTGATCCTAATGCTCCACTATCTGAGATAGGTATGGGTCTTTTAGATGTTGTTAAGCCTATGATTCTACTTATTGGACATAATGTTTCTGAAGGTGTGGAGGTTATAGACTATATGAGTAGAAACAATTTGGGGAAGCCTGGTGAGGTATTGGAGGTTGCTGGATTATGCTGTACAGCACATGATATTACAAGATATGAAAGCTCAGCTAAGATTATTGGTCCAATATCTCATCAGATAAGATTTATCCGTTCAGGAGCTGCAGATACTCTAATTATAGATGAGCAATGTATTACTAATCTATCATTCATAGAGGCTCAGAAGGTTAAAACACCCTTCATAGCAGTATCGGATAAAGCTGCTTATGGACTACCTGATGTTAGTGAGTGGTCTGTTGAGAAGATTGTAGCCTCTCTAACAACAGGAGGCTTAAAGGGGGTATTTCTACCAGATCTTGATAAGGCAGCTGCTGTATCTGTACTAACAGCTTTACAGGTTGCACCTTTAAGACAGAAGTTTAAGGTTATACCTGATGTTAAGGAGCTTAGCATTATAGCTTCAAAATGTACACATTGCGGTAGATGTCGTAGAAACTGTCCAATAGATCTACCTGTAGATGATGCGATATACTCCTTAAAGCTTGGAGACTCAAGTAAGCTTGCTATGCTTCACGACCTCTGTCTAGGATGTGGTAGATGTGAGTGGGAATGTCCAAACCATACACCTGTTTTAAGCTTAATGATGAAGGCTGCTGAAGCTAAAGTTAAGACTGAGAAGTATAGGATAAGAGTTGGTAGAGGACCTATACTTGATACTGAGATAAGGGAGGTTGGAAGCCCAATTGTTCTTGGGGAAATACCTGGTGTTATAGCTTTTGTTGGATGTGCAAACTACCCTGAAGGTGGGCTGGATGTAGCCTTAATGGCTAGAGAGTTTGCTAGGAGAAGATACATAGTAACAACTTCAGGATGTTCAGCTATGTCTATAGCTATGTATAGGAATGAGGAGGGGTTAACACCCTACGAGGAGTTTTCAGGAGCATTTGAGGCAGGTGGCTTAGTGAATGTAGGCTCATGCGTTGCTAATGCCCACATATCAGGTGCAGCTATAAAGATTGCAAACATATTTGCTAGAAGACCTTTAAGAGCAAACTATGAGGAAATAGCTGACTACATACTGAATAGGGTTGGAGCTGTAGGGGTTGCCTGGGGGGCATACTCTCAGAAGGCGGCTTCGATAGCTACAGGATTTAATAGGCTTGGAGTTCCAGTTATTCTAGGTCCTCAGGGATTAAAGTATAGGAGGATGTATCTTGGACGTAGGGAGGATAGGGAGGCGTTTACAGTTTACGATGTGAGAACAGGTAGAAGGGTTTGGATAGGTCCAGCTCCTGAGCACTTAATAATTTCTGTTGAAAACCGTAAGGAGGCTATGGTTATGATTGCTAAGCTATGCTTAAGACCAAACGATACAACTAAGGGAAGAATGATTAAGCTAACACACTACATAGATCTGTACAAGAAGATTTATGGAAAACTACCTGAGGACCTACATCTATTCATAAGGTCTGAAGCAGATATTCCTGTAACGTTTAAGGATGAGGTTTTAAGCTATCTTGGGAAGGTAGGATGGTCTCCATGGGAGCTACCATCAATAGATCCCTACTACTCAGAAAACGTGTTTAGGAAGTATTATAGAGGTGGTTGATGTGGCTGTAACGCCATGGCAGCTCGGTAACATATTTGGTCCTAGAGTAGCTATCCAGGTTAAGGGTGATGCTGCGGGTAGAATGATAAAAAATGCTAAGCATCCTCTTCTAGTAGCTGGAGGGAATGTTTTGAAGGAGTTTGTTGGAGATAAGCTATACATAGAATTCATAGTGGAGCTGTTAAAGGCTAGGGATATGCCTTTAATAGCTACTGGAGCATCATATAAGGATTTTGCTGATAGAGGTTTAATCCCTGTTCAAATTATGAATGCTGTTGAGGTTGTTGATAGGCTTAGAGATTCTGATTGGAGTGTTGACGGTAAGGGTCCACATGACCTAGTAGTATTTGCAGGACTATCATACCAGTATCTCTCCCAACTTCTCTCATGTATTAAACACTTCGCAACCCATCTGAGAACTATATGTCTGGATAGATACTACCATCCAAATGCTGATTTATCATTTCCAAATTTAACAGAGGAGCAATGGATGGAAAACCTTAAATTACTTCTAGATAATGCGAGGTTGAGGTGAATTACTTGTCAGGCTTTGAAGGATTTCCTGTTGAAATAAGTCCAGCGTTTGAGGGTCAGAGGGTAAGGAAGGAGGATATGTATGTAGAGTTTGGAGGACCAAACATACCTAAAAAGTTTGAGCTTGTAAGAGTGAAATCAATGGAGGAGGTTGAGGATGGCTTAGTTAAAATAGTTGGTCCAGACCTATCGGAGCTTAAGGAGGGATCTTCAAACCCGCTAGGAATACTGATAGAGGTTGCAGGCTCAAGAATTGATAGAGATCTTGAAGGGGTTATTGAGAGAAGAATCCACATGTATACAAACTATATTGAGGGTATAATGCATCTAAACCAGAGATATGATATATGGTGTAGAATCTCAAAGAAAGCCGTTAAGAAGGGGCTTACATCACTTAAGTGGTGGGGTATTGGACTTATAAAGCTATTCAAGGCTGAAATGCCATACATAGAGAAGATGCAGGTTACACTCATAACAGACCCTGCGGAGGTGGAGAAGATCTTTGATGAGGCTATGAAGATATATAATGAGAGGGATGCGAGAGCAAGAGGTTTAAGGGATGAGGATGTAGATTTGTTTTATGGATGTGTACTATGTCAATCCTTCGCTCCAACACATGTATGCGTAATATCGCCTGAAAGAGTAAGCTTATGTGGGGCTTTAACATGGTTTGATGCTAGAGCGGCAGCAAACATAGATCCTAAAGGACCAAACTTCCCAATACCGAAGGGGGAATGCCTAGATCCGGTAAGAGGTGAGTGGAGTGGTGCAAATGAGGCTGTGCAGAAAAAATCTCTAGGAGCAGTAAAGAGGGTCTATCTCCACAGTGCTTTCCAATATCCACATACGTCATGCGGATGCTTTGAATGCATAATGTTCTACATACCTGAGGTTGATGGATTTGGAATTGTGGATAGAGGATTTAGAGGAGAAGCAGTAAATGGGCTATCATTCTCAACAATGGCATCACAGACTGGTGGTGGAATGCAGAGTGAAGGATTTCTAGGGGTAGGGATAGAGTATATGAGGTCAAGAAAGTTCATACAGGCAGATGGTGGATGGAGTAGAATAGTATGGATATCAAGCACCTTAAGGAAAAGAGTTGAAGATGCAATTCCCCAAGAGCTAAAAGACAAAATACCAACAGAGAATGAAGTTAAAAACGTAGAGGAGCTGAGGAAATACCTGGTTGAAAAAGGACATCCAGTAGCTGAGAAAATAGTGGAGGCTAAACCGGAAGTAAAGCCTGAAGCTCCACCAACACCACCAGTACCACAAATACCTATAGCAATACCTCAAATACCTGCAGTAACACCGCAGATCCCAGTAACTATGCCGACAGCAGCTGGGGGTGTTAAAATAGTGTTGCAGGGAGCTAGGATTAAGATAGGTAAATTAATCGTTAAGAAGGCTGAGAGTGTAAAGCAATGAGTAGGGAGGAATTGGATATTTCAAAACTACTTCAAAAACTACTTGAGGAGAATGTTGAGCTTGAGCTTAGCGACGTGGAGATTAAAGCTGAGAAGCTAATTGTAAAGAGAATGTGAAACCATGACGGAGGAGGGTAAGAAGGGGATATTGGATATTCTGAAAATAATTTCAGAATCGAAGGAATTGGAGCTTGAAGATGTAGTTATAGATGCTGATGAGCTAACTCTTGAAATATCTGCAGCACCAGCAGGAAAACCGGAATACTTAAAACTATCATTAGAGCCGCTAACACCAGGAGGTCAGAAAATAGAGTTCCTCCTTGAAACAACATCCTACGGGGTAAGACTAGTAGCTCCAGCCATACCTCCACCAGCAGCCCCAGTGGAGAAGCCTAAAGAATTTATAAATCTAAAATTTGAATATCCAGTAGTAAAGTATTCTGGGGAGATAGTTGAAGTAACTATAGGAGCGCTAAGGGGGCAGGGGGGGTCAAGAGGTAAAATAGTAAAGATAGGTGGGGATAAAGCACCTCCCTTCTACCTCTTCGAGTCTAAACCGTTAAACAGACCTGTAGTAGCACTAGATGTTTTCGATACTCCACCACCACTAGCAGGACCTGTAAGAAAAGCCTATCAAGACGTGCTGCAGGACCCGGCTGAATGGGCTAAAAAATGCATAAATACGTATAATGCAGACCTCATATCACTCCATCTAGTAAGTACAGACCCTCTAGGGGAAAATAGACCGGTAAGGGAAGCTATGAAAACTGTTGAAAACGTACTGCAGGCAGTAGATACCCCGATAATAATAGGGGGGTCGGGAAACCCCCAGAAGGATACTGAACTATTTGCAGAGGCTTCAGAAAGATTTATGGGGGAGAGGCTTGTTATGGCTTCAATAACTCTAGACATGGATATACCTAAAGTTGTTGAGCCTATTAGGAAGTATGGTCATAACGCTATAGCGTTAGCATTCATGGATATAAATCAGGCAAAAGAACTCTCAAGAAAAATACTTGATGCAGGACTGCCGAAAAACCATCTGATACTAGATCCAACAACAGGAGCATTAGGTTATGGAGTAGAGTATACGTATAGTACAATGGAGAGAATAAGGCTGTCAGCATTGATGGGTGAGGAAACACTTCAAGTACCGTTAAGCTGTGCAGCAACAAATGCATGGGCTGCAAGGGAGGCATGGATGAAGGTTGAGGATTGGGGTCCGAGAGAGTTAAGAGGGCCACTGTATGAAGCAACAACAGCTCTAGTTGGGCTGCTTACAGGAGCAAACCTATTTATGATGATGCATCCCCTAGCGATGAAAATAGTTAAAGCATTTGCTGAAGCAATGGTAAAGGAGGGGTGGAAGGAGGAGAAGCCATACATGAACTGGGTTAAAGCAAGGTTTTAGGCGGTAATATATGCCGAAGATCCTAAGACCATTAGACGTGTATAAACACCTACCTGGAACAAACTGTGGGAAATGTGGAGAAGCAAGCTGTATGGCGTTTGCATCAAAACTCATAGAGAGGAAAGTAACACCACAGCAATGCATACCCCTATATGAAGATCCAAAATACAGTGAAAAACTACAAAAACTTCTAGAAACAATAAGGCCTCCGGTAAAGGAGGTATGGATAGGGGTGGAGCCAAACATTTTAAGAATAGGGGGGAAGGAAGTCTTATATAGGCATGAATTAACGTGGAGAAACCAAACAGCAATAATGATAGATATTCATGATGAAATGTCTCCGGAAGAGGTGAAGAAAAGGGTAGGGTTTGTAGACAGCTTTAAATTCATAAGAATAGGGAAAGAACTAACACTTGACGGAATAGCGGTAAGATGTGTATCAGAAAACCCGGAGAAATACGTAAAGACAATAGCGGAAATAATGGAAATAACAAATAAGCCAATAATACTATGCTCAACAGACCCAAACATTATTGAGGAAGCATTGATAGTAGCAAGTAAACGAAAACCACTAATATATGTAGCAACAAAACAAAACTGGAGGGAAATAGGGGAGCTAGCTGCAAGATATAAATGCCCAACAGCAATAACAGCAGAGGATCTGTCAACGTTAAAGTCGCTATCAGCAACCCTAACCAGAAACTACAACATAGACGACATAGTGTTAGACCCACAGATAAAGATAGGAAACATAGCGGAAACACTAAGTACAATTACAGCATTAAGAAGAGCAGCAGTAGAAAAGGAGGAGAAGGAGCTAGGATATCCAATAATGACGGCACCAGCAGCTGTATGGAGTATAGAGGAGGGGGATGAAAACGATAAGAAAATATTAGAATCAGTAATAGCGTCAAGCCTCATATCTAGGTTTGTAGATTTAGTGGTGTTTCACACAATAGATACATGGACTATAATACCGATAGTAGTATGGCGTGACTGTGTATATACAGATCCAAGATTTCCACCAGGTGTAAAGCCAGGTCTATATGAAATAGGGAAGCCGAACGAATACTCACCCGTACTATCAACAGGAAACTTTGCACTCACATACTACCTAGTTCGCGACGACGTAGAAAAAGCAGGAATAAATGCATACCTAGTAATTGTGGATACTGAAGCTACAAGCCTTCAATCATCAGTAGCTGGGAAAAAATATACTTCTGACAAGGTTATTGAGGCAATTAAGGAGGTGAAAGTTGGCGATAGGGTTAAGATTAAAGCACTTATCCTACCCGGCTATGCAGCTAGGCTTGCAGGAGAAGTGGAGGATGCATTAATGGGGGATGGATGGACTATACTTGTTGGTCCTAGAGATAGTGGTGAAATTGGGGCTTTCTACGAGAAAGTTTTTAAACCATGGCTAGAGGAGAAAATAGCTAAAGAAAAGGAGGTAAAAACAAACTTTTAATTTCATATCTATTATGTAGTTTTCTAGTTCACCCCTACTTTTAAGCTCTCCACTTATTCCCCCCTACGTTTGCCTTCAACATATTAATAAATCTTCAATTATCTTCTCTATAATGAAAGCTTACTAGAATAATTTTAAATCAGTAGGTATTAATGCTTACAAACATAGATATTAGAAATTTTAGGAAAACTCCAACAATAATAAAGGTAATGATTAAGTTTATAAAAGTCTTCTAAAGGGACTTAGTAACTTAGGGAGTTAAATGTAATATGTTAATTTGCCAGGTCTATTCTAAATATTGGTTAAATATATAACTATCCTTTATATAGTTTATTGGGGTGGAAGATGATTACTGCTTGTATTTTAGTTTGCTGTGAGGCTGGTAGGTTTAGGGATGTTGTTGAGGAGATGAAGAAAATTAGTGGTGTTAGAAGATTGTTTGGTGTTCATGGACGTTGGGATGTAGTTATAGAATTAGAAGTTTTAGATCTTAAATCATTAGGTGAAGCTGTATTAAAGCTTCATGGGCTACAAGGAGTTAGAGCTACAGAAACCCTTATAGGCTTCTGAGGTGGGAATATGCAGGTATGTATTTTAATTAGAGTTCTTCCAGGGAGGGGGTTTGAAGTTCTAGAAGCTGTAAAGAAGCTTCCAGAAGTTAAAAGTGCTTATTTTGTGTTTGGTAGATATGATATAGTTGTCTTTGCTGAGGCTTCAACTTTTGAGGCTATAAGCACCTTGGTAATTAAAGTAAATGCAACTTCAGGAATTAAAAGTACAGAATCTCTTATAGAAGCTAAGTAGATCTAACTTAATCAATAACTCTTTTTAGTTTATAACGTCATAATCATGGCTATTATTAATCAGTCGGATTCCTTTACTACTATGAGACACTATAAATTTAGAATCTAAGAAAATACCTTTATTTCATAGTATCTCTTTAAAACCATGAGAGCATTAATCTGTCCTACGTATAGATTCTCTTCACGTAAAGTCTAGAACTCCTCCCCACATAGCCTAAACTATAGAAACACTACGTACTCCAAAACTCTAAAATCATATTTCTAACTGGTGTATTTGAATATATTAATCTAAATCTTAGGACACTATTAAACTAGTGTTTGTGTAATTTTAACTTAAAGTATTGAGGTCTGATGTAAAATATACATTATTCACATCGTAGTTGAGTAAATTAATAACTAAAGTAAACAACTTATTAATATTCTATTTATTGGTTGGAGTGATTTATCTTATAAAGTTTAATCCTAAGGATAAAAGATAGAGGTGATTGGAGTGTTTAAGCAGCATGTATTCTATGTCTAAATAAGTTCTTCTGGAATGCATTTAGGATTGTAGCTGATCTTAGGTTTTAAACCTGCTTTTCTTAATCTCTCCATTACGTGTGGATATTCAAAAACATATTCTTCCTCAAATTCTCTAACTAGTTCTTCATCTATTTCTATTAGTTCTCTTTTTAGCTGCTTTATATTCTCCTCACCACTGAAGCTTAGCATTACTGCTGGATGACATTTAACACTATAGTCTAGTAAATTTCTCAACGCATTAATTTGGTAGTTAAATGCTTCCGGATATGCTCCTGTCAGTTTCGTAAACTCCTCCTTCGTACATCCCTTTAATGAAACTCTGACATGAATATTTCTAAATCTAGATAAGTCTTTAGCATAGGATTTATCATAGCCTATAAGTATACCATTAGTTTCAAGAATGAAAACATACTTATTATGCTGATCATTAAGCTCTAATACTTTCAGTAAATGCTCCCTACCTATTGTAGGTTCATTACCGCTAATTCTAATGTATCTATAGCTTCTCCTACTAGCAGTTTGATCCAGCTTTAAAAAAACTTCCTCAGGACTGTAGAATTTACCTATTCTATCTGGATAGTCTCTAGGAGCTCCACTCCAGCAGAAAACACATTTAAGATTGCATCCAACACAGTCAGCAGCTGCGCATCCACCATACCATCTACCACCACGAGCAACACGATAATACTTCCTAAACAAACCCCTAATAGTAAAGCTTCTTATAATATCTGATAACTTAATAGGATCATACAATCTGGAACACCATCAACATAATCTAATTTACAATCGTATTAATAAATATTATTTAAAAGTTTATTAGCTAGATCCTTATCCTTAACATCTTTCCAATCAAATGCTTTAGTTGATTGGAAATTCTAGCTAGATTCTTAAAGTATTTATTTCTAGTTTGTACTTACGGCTTAGTCTTCTTCACGTTAATATACGTATCTAGCTAGAACCTCTAGGTATTGATATGGGTCAGAGCAAGAAGTATAGTAAACTTGTATGGATTTTGTTGGTTTAAGTCGCTACTAAAACAATGAAAATACTATGGTAACCAATATTGTGCCTAATGCTGCTAATACAATATATTTATAAACAACAGGTATGTCTGCTTTATAATGGCTTGTAGATAGTATGAGGCATGAATGTCCTGGACTAAGCATAACCCCCATATAGCCTCCTAAGAATGCCCATAGTAATCCCTTACCTGAGAGGAAGGGTAAGAGGGGAGGTAGAGCTAAAGCTACATATGTAAACTCTGCACCTGTAGCTAAACCAATTATGAATGGAATGAGAAATAATGCTAGCCACCAAATTGGCTCTAGAATGTTTGTTAAAGACTGCATTATACCGCTCTCCTTAATATATTGGCTAAATACTAGTGACTCTACTACTAGAATAATAATTGTTGGGTTTAATGCATATTTAGCTGATTTAACACAGCTTTTAAATGTAGGTTTATAGATGATTAATGATATTGTTAAGACAATAATTAATGAAAGAACTATACTTATCTTTAGAAGAATTGCAAATATGGAGATAAGTGCAAATATCCATAGATGTGTTAATCCCTTCAAATCATGTTTAGTATTGTATCCTCCCTTAAGTCTAGGTATAACTATTGCTAGTCCAGTTATTACTGAAGCAAGAGCAGAAGGCCAAGTTATAGAAATAATCTCTATTGGTGTTTTGTTAAGTATTCCTGAAGCCAATATTATACCTTGATATAGAGGCCATATAGGAGCCCATATGTGGCGAAACCAATAATTAGTGAAAACCTCCTCCTGAGGATTTAAGCCCATTTTATCATAAAGAGTCTTCGTCATAACAGCTGATACGTAAGCTCCTCCAGGCATAGGAAGTAAACCTATTACTGCTGGTGTAGCTATAGCTGCAGGTCTACAGCCAAATGTGCTTAAACCCTCAACAATTCTATCAGTAACTCCCAACTCTCCAAGTATGGATGCAAGAAACATAGCTAGTATAAGAGCGGATAAAACCTCAATCATTGTAGGATTGAATGCTGTAATAGTTATCTTAACCATGTTTAAGCCTGTAGCTACTACACCATAAAACAATGTTCCAATTCCTAAAGCAATAGCGACATTTACACGTTTAAAAACTAGAATAACCACTATTAATATTGAGATTAACAGTATTAACTCCAACATAGTAGCATCTTCAAACCCAAATATATTTAAGCATTACCATTGAATAAATAGATTTGGCAACTTAAGATTTATTTAGTTTAACTAAATTTATGTTAATATCCTTTGGAAGCCCTGTTTGTTTGGGAGGAATAGGGTTCTATTTTGAGATTGGTTTTGCAGCTTTTACATTCAGCTTATTCTTAGGAGTTGGACATTATTTGAGGTACATAGGTTTTCTAAGACTTGTTGGAGGTAGATTTAGGAGGCTTAGTGAGAGAGTTAATGTTAATCCTTATAGGATTGCTGAGAGACTTATAGCTCTTGATGATTTTAATTAATGGTTATCTGAATTTACGTATTGGATGTTATAGATTAGGTATCTATGATTATTACAATTTAGAATTCATTAACTACTTGTAGTTTACTTATGAGGTTTTTAAATATTGTAAGCCAACATTTACTATTGATAACGCCACATAGCATATTTAATTTCTTAAGTTGCCATATCTAATAACGTTTTAGTTTTATAGTTACTTATAGCTGTACGGGACCTGGCAACTTAACATATCGCATTTAACTTCCTAAGTTGAGAGCCACGTATTCTGCCAGGCCTCGAAGTATAATCAATACTTTTAAATCAACCCATCGCAGTATTTAACTTCCAAATATTTTTCTTTTAGTAATTTATTTAAGTTTAGAGTTTATCATGAATGATGAAGTTCATGATCCTAATTTACTAACTTCCATAAACTACTGAAGTAAATTAAATCCTTAATCATAAATACCAGAGCATAAAGTAAAAATACTTCACCTAAACACCTAGAGTTAACATGCTTTCTGAATAGCTAACTTTATACAGTACTTTAGGTATATCTACTACAGCTTGTATTGATACGTAGAGAATGGTCTTCCACATACTTTGGATGAATATTATTATCTGAAGATTTTGATGAAGTTTTAGGGCTGATGTGGAACAAATAATAATAGTAGATTAACTATCTGAAAGCGGGGAAGCTTAATAAGGATAAGTCTGTAGGTGGGATTAATTTAAAGTAGATTACTAGTTTGATTAATTTATTTTCTTGTCTTTATAAGTATTGAGCTAATGAGTGCGATTATGTTGCTTACTAGCAAAAATAGATACATGAATCTATATGCTTGCACCGGATATATATTATCATGCTTAAAGCTATCTAGTATATATCCTGTTATAGGCTGATATAATGCTGCACTTACAAATGGAAGCATATTGTAGATTCCGCTTACAGTACCGTAGATTCTTGAAGGATATCTTTCCTTAATGATTGTAAAGCTAATAGGTATTGCACTAATAGATGCTCCAGTAAGAGCTGATACGAGATAAAGCTCAAATATTGAGAGACTATTTGTTCTTAATGTTAGTAGTATCCATGAAGTAATGTTTAAAGTAGTTGCAAAAACTATAACCTTCCTTCTATCATGTAGGATTCTATCTGAAACAAAACCAAATATGGGAGCGCATAAAAACCCACTAATAGGTGCCAGCATTAAAATTCCGCTTGCTAATGCCTTATCTAAACCATAGATCTGCATAATGTATGGAATACCCCATATACCTTGATAAACCATAGCTGAACTGTAATTAAAAATCATCCAGAAGCTAAGAAGGAGGAAGCCCTCATCCCTTAATACATGCCCTATATCTACTAGTCTTACCGTGGATTTTCCATCTTTCCTGTTTCCAGCTGGTTTAGCTATAAACCAGCATGTAAGTGTTGGGATAATCATAATAATAGCTATCAGTATAAGTGCTGCTCTCCATCCGAGAAGTAGAACCATATATGCAAACGGTATGGTTGCAGCTATTGCTCCCAAATACCCGCTTGAAGCCAGCATCCCACTTACACTTGCATAATTCTCCCCTCCAACCCATTCTGAAAACAGCTTAAGCCCCGAAACCCAATATGCGCCAACACCTATACCAATCAGAATTCTCCCAATCATTGCTACATAAATGTTGGTAGATAACGCAAAGATAATTACTCCCAGAATGGATAGTATGGAAAATAGAAACATCGTTCTTCCAGGTCCTACAGTATCGTTAAGTGTACCTATAGGTATCTGAATGAAAGCGTAGAAGTAGAAATACATTGAGCTAAGAAGTCCTATAAGCGTAGCTGAAGCCATAAAATCATTCATTAAATCATCAGCAATAACATTCATGTTTACCCTATGAAAATGGCTAAAAAAATAAAGTGAAGCTGGAATAACTACTAGTAGTATCCTCCTTACCATAAGGTTGAAACCAGCTTAACATTTATTTATACTTTATTCTGAAAGCAAAGGTAATATTAAGTTAAACACTAAATCTAAACAATGGACTCACCACACATCAACTTGACAGCACTGCTTTGCCTACTGTAAAAGTTTATAAATTTCTATTTTACAGTAAACTGGTGCTTAGCAAATGAGAACTGCTATAGCATTGATTATTATATTGCTAATTCCAATATGTATAATGTCGTTTACCCAAACACAGATTATTCAGGCGCAGAAAACCCCAGTAACATTTACTTTAGGTTGGGTAGGGGTTATAAAGTTCAATCCATTTGCTGGATATGCATACGGTATATACAGATCTGCACTTTACGGTACTCTTTTCCGTTATGATGAGAATCTAAATCCTGTACCTTGGGTTGCCGAGAAGTATGAAAGAGTAGATCCAACAACAGTCATAGTATATCTTAGAAAGGATGTGAAGTGGCATGATGGAAAGCCATTTACGGCTGAGGATGTTAAATTCACTTTTGATTTAATATTGAAATATAAGGGTGCTATGTCGAGGTTCATGACTGGGGTGAAGGAAGCTGTAGTAAGGGACTCTTATACGCTTGAGGTTAGACTTAAAGAACCTATAGGTCCACTTCCATGGCTTACATCAGTTTATTTTGTTCCTAAACATATATGGACTAGAAATAATATAACTGATGAGAAATGTTTAACCTACGAATACATACCTCCAGTAGGATATGGTCCGTTTAAGTTTGTGGAGTGGAAGCCGGGGGAGTATCTAGTTTTAGAAGCGTTTAACGAGTTCTTCGCGGGAAAACCAAAAATTGATAGGTTAGTAGTGCGTTTATTTGCAGAACATGAAACTATGATTGCAGCTTTTAGGGCTAAGGAGCTGGATGCTATTGCAGAAATACCTGCCGCAGCTATACCTGAATTGGAAAAAATAAGTGGGGTAAAGGTTATTAAGGAGGTTATACCGAGATTTGACGATATCTACATTAACCTCGCCATAAATGGTAGTCAGCATCCAGCACTATTAGATAGGGAGGTGAGATGGGCTCTCCTACATGCTATAGATGTAGACTACTTAATTAATAACTTATACTATGGAGCGCCTGTTAAAGCATTCTCAATCATACCTCCATCCTTTGGTCAGTACTATGCTAAAGAATACGAAAACATACGTCCTAAGTTTAACTTAACAAAAGCTGCGGAAATTCTTGAAAAAGCTGGATATGTAGATAAAGACGGTGATGGAGTAAGAGAAACCAGGGATGGTAAGCCGCTAAGATTCAGATTTTGGGTCTATAATGGTTTTCCGCTAGGAGCTAGAGTAGCAGAAATAATAAGGGATTGGTGGCATAAGATAGGAGTAGATATAGACTATGTACTAATGGAGGGAGGAGTATTATGGGATAAAGTCTCTAAAACGAAAGATTGGGATTTAGCTATGTGGGGCTGGACTGTTCATGATGAATCATCAATACTTTACGCCTGGACATCAGAGGCTGCCGGAGTATATAGTAGTAGTTGGCTTCAAGATGCAAAATATGATGAAATGTATCGTAAACAGCTTACAACATTAAACAATGAAGAAAGAGCTAAAGTAATTAAGGAAATGCAAAAATACATGATTGAAAACGTATATGACATAACGTTATGGTATACAGCTACAATTGAAGCTTATTGGGCAAGTAAGTGGGAGGGTATAATTTCAAAGCCTGGCGGAGCGTTTAGACCATATGGACATAACTCGCTGATGTATTTAAACATAAAGCTTAAAGAAGAAACAATAACAACTACCCCTACACCATCCTATATTGACTTAACATCAACATCTCTTATAGCCATTATACTTATAGCCGTAGTAGTCATAGTAGCTATAGTGACTAAAAGGAGGAAACGTATAGAATCATAACTCACATTATTATTTTTATAGTTAAATATCAGTGTTCAGATAGTTTTCAGCAAGTTCTGCTGTGGTAGATACTAGTTATCATAGTTTAAACATTAATGTATACTTTAGCATACATAATATAGCAGTAATTCTATAAAATAGATCAGCTCCATAGCTTAAACATGTTAATATTCATTTATTAAGTATATTATTTACGGTTTCTCAATTTTCTCTCTATAAACTCACTTTCAATTAATGCTATTAGCTTTAAGTACTACTAAGCTCTTCCATAATATTTAGCTTAACCTAAACATGTAAGTCCCCTCAATAATAGAGTCTAGTAGAACCATTATATTCATCGTTAAGTAAAGAACTAGAATACTTTCAACTTAACAGATATTGTGCTGAATGTGATATTTCATAATTTGAAAGAAATAATAGGAAGCATCACATAATACTGATCTATTCATAATATGTTACAATCACTGAAAAGATAAGCTTAAGTTGTTAGAGCCTATATCTTATATAAAAATTTATAAGAATGTATTGTTAAGTTAAAGTCACATACTTAATAAACAACCATATAGAGAATTGTATAGTTGATGTATTATGTTTACCCGTAGAGGAAGGCGTTTAGAAATATTATCTAAAGAACAGATCTATCGTATTCACTTAGCATCTATGAAGATATTGGAGAATATTGGGGTTAAAGTTAACCATGAGGAGGCCCTAAAGATGCTGGATAACCTTGGTGTTTATGTTGACTATAGAAGTAAAAAAGTAAAGATTTCTGAGTCTTTAGTAAAGGAGGTTATAAAAAAGACCCCTTCAGAATTTACATATTATGGAAGGAAGACGAAATTGGATGTAAGGGATGATTACGTATACTATCTAAGTGGTGGTTCTCCCTTAAAGGTTATGGATTTAGATGGGAATATTAGGAATGCGACGTTGAAAGACTTATCGGAGCTTGTAAGGCTTTATGATGCTTTAAACTATGTAGACTTTATCGCTGGAACACTAACTCCTACAGATATTCCTAATGAGCTACGTCATTTATACAGCTTCCTTATAAAGCTGGAAAATACAGTAAAGCCAATTACAGTAGGATCACTTCTTAACGAGGATGTATGTATGGATGTAATTAATCTTGCATCTATAGCTGCTGGAGGGATTGAGGAGCTTTGTAAGAAACCAATAATTATGGCATGGGAAAATCCATTAAGTCCATTAAGCCATATTAAAAGTCAAGTTGCTCAAATACTTATTTTTGCTAAATATCATCTACCTATTCTAATAGCTTCAGCACCACAGTCCGGATCTACATCACCAATAACTCTAGCTGGAACTTTAGCTCAGCAAAACGCTGAGATTCTAAGTGGTTTCGTTATTGCCTATGCTGCATCAGAAGATAGAGATATACCGCCTTTAATATATGGAACAGCTCCTGCAGTATTAGACTTAAGATATGGGACAATGGTTTATGGCTGTCCTGAAAGCATACTTATCAATGTTGCATCAGTTCAAATGGCGAGATATTATGGTATTCCATGTAGATGTACTGCAGGATCTACAGAGTCGAAATCAATTGATATACAGGCTGGCTATGAAACTGCTATGACTTTAATTAGTGTAGCTTTAGCTGGCGGCAACTTAATAATGAACGCAACTGGTGGAGCAATGGGTCCAGGAGTTGACATTATGAGTTTCGAGAAGGCAGTTATAGATAATGAAATAGCTGGATATATCGATAGGTTCTTGAAGGGAATAGATGTAGATGATGAAACTTTAGCTTTAGATGTTATAGAGGAAGTAGGATCTGAAGGGCACTACATGACTAGAAAGCATACATTAAAACACTACAAGGAACATTATATACCAGTATTAAGCGATAGAAAACCTACGGAAAGATGGCTTCTCGACAGGGATGATATAAGGAGAAAAGCAAGAGAAACAGCTTTAAAAATATTGAAGGAGCATAAGCCGGAAGAGTTAGACAAAGATGTAAGGATGGAGATAGAGAAGTATATAAATGAGGTTAAAAGTAAAAGGTTAAAGCAGAAGATGAAGTAAACATGGATAGCTTAGGGGTTTAATGAGGAAATGCTTAAAGTAGATAGCTTAACTATACATTATTATAGTAGAAGAGGTGTAGTTAAAGCTGTAAATGATATAAGCTTTACGTTAGGTAGAGGTGAAATTCTTGGTATTTGTGGAGAGAGTGGATGTGGAAAGACAACTTTAGGTCTTGCTCTAATAAGGCTTCTACCACAGAATGCGAAGATTGTTAGTGGGAAAATCCTACTTGATGGTAGAGATATTCTATCCCTAAATGATTATGAGCTCTCAAATATAAGATGGAATCAGATCTCAATGATTTTTCAAGGAGCTATGAATGCTTTAAATCCTGTTAAAAGAATTGGTGACCAATTAATTGAGCCCTTAATCATACATGGTAAATGTAGTAGAGAGAAAGCTTTTGAAAGAGCTAAAGAATTTTTAAGGTTAGTAGGTATAGATCCAGTACGGATAAATAGCTATCCTCATACACTTAGTGGGGGTATGAGGCAGAGGGTTCTTATAGCTATGGCTCTAATATGTAGTCCTAAAGTAGTGATAGCAGATGAACCGTTTACAGCTCTTGATGTGATGACTCAAGCCCAGATCATTGAGCTTATGAAGGAGCTACGTGAAAAGCTAAATTTATCAATCATACTTATAACTCACGATTTAGCATTAGCATCTGAGCTTGCAACCAAGATCATGATCATGTATGCAGGTAGGATTATGGAGTATGGTTGGGTAAAGGATGTTTGTGAGAAGCCTTTACATCCATATACGCAGAAACTTATTAAGGCTATACCATCTCTTTCAGGTAGGGCTGTAGCATTAGAGTCAATACCTGGCTCACCTCCAAGCCTTATCAATATGCCGAAGGGATGCCCATTCAATCCCAGATGCTCATTAATGCTTAATAAATGTAGAGAGAAGGAACCTGCATTAAAGGAGATGGATGGGAGATATATTGCATGCCATAGAATCCAGTAATGATGTAATCATGATGGTGGAGGATTTAAAAGTATGGTTTCCAGTTCGTGCAGGCTTAATAAGCTCTATTTTGAAGGGGGAAAAAATTTTCATTAAGGCTGTTGATGGTGTTTCATTTAAAATAAATAAGGGTGATGTTCTCTCACTTATAGGTGAAAGTGGCTGTGGGAAATCAACATTAGGAAAGGCTTTAGTTGGTCTAGTGGATGTAACAAGTGGAAGGATAATATATAGGGGAAGGGAAATAACATCTCTTAACAGAAGAAGTATATTAGAGCTAAGGAAGGAGCTTCAAATAATTATGCAGGATCCATATGAATCCCTACCACCACATATGACTGTATTTGATATTGTTGCTGAACCGTTGCTAGTAAATAAAATTGTGAGCAGTTATGATGAGTTGGAGAATAATGTAGTTAAGGCTCTAGAGGATGTAGGACTTACTCCATATCAGGATTTTATAGATAAGTTTCCACATCAGCTAAGTGGAGGGCAAAGACAGAGAGTTGCTATAGCTTCAGTATTAACACTTAAGCCAAAATTCGTAGTAGCAGATGAGCCTGTTTCAATGCTTGATGTTTCTGTAAGAGCGGAAATATTGAAGCTTATGCTTAGACTAAAGGAGGAATTTGATCTTACATATCTATTCATTACTCACGACATATCAATTGCAAAATACATCTCTAATCGTTCAGCAATCATGTATCTCGGCAGTATTTTGGAGATGGGGGATACTGAAAAAGTAATTGAAGAACCTATCCATCCATATACTAAAGCGTTAATATCAGTAGTTCCTGAGTTTAATCCTAAAACATTAAGGAAGAAAATCATTTTAAGAGGGGAGGTTCCAAGCCCAATTAATAAGCCTCACGGATGTCCTCTCCATCCAAGATGTCCATTTAATCAGGAAATATGTAAAATTAAAACACCTGAGTTGAGAGAGCTGGAGGCTGGACATTATGTGGCTTGTCATCTTGTTTAATATTTAAGTATACGTTGAGTTTCTATTAGATTCTTCATATCAACACGCGTTTTCTAGAATTCTGAAAGGCTTAACATTAATTCCCCGCTAAACTTTTCTAACCTACCTCTATAAAGCTATCTTAGAAACCTTAAAATATATAAACCTTAATTTGTCACATCTACTAAACTTTATGTAGGTTTATAGAGCCGCTGGCAATGTGTCTAATTTCAGAAGACTGTGAAATAAATTTGGCTCAACTATTTCGGCTTTAATAGTTTAGGCTAGATTTTTCGAAGTTTTGGATTTATAATTTCATCAAATCCCTGTCCTACTAATATGAACATTAAAACTGTAGCTGTTATACATATACCTGGAGGTAGGAAGTACCACCATGCTCCTCGTGTAAAAGCTCCAGATTGAAATGCGAAATATAATATTGTACCCCAGCTTACAACTCTTATATCACCTAAACCAATAAAACTTAAAATAGCTTCAGAAGCTATAGCATTGGCAGCAATAACCACACTACATGCAAAAACTACTGGAATTATCTGTGGAACTATATATTTAGAGATTATTCTTCCATTACCGCATCCAATAGCCTTTGCTCTAAGTATATACGCTCTCTCTCTTAAGGATAGTGTTAGAGACCTTGTAATTCTGGCTGTATGAGTCCAGCTGGTCACTCCAATTGCAAGAATAACGTTCCATATGCTTGGTTGCAATATTGCAGCTAGAATTATCATAAATGGTAAGGCAGGGAGGACAAGAAACATATCAGTTACTCTCATTAGCAGCTCACCCTTAACACCGCCAAAGTATCCTGATATTACACCTACTACTGTTCCTATCAGTACAGCAATGGCTGTTGCTGCTAGTCCAATAAGTAGTGAGGCTCTAGATCCATGAATGATTAGACTAAATATATCCTTACCAACATCGTCAGTGCCGAAAATATGATTATAACTTGGAGGTTTTAGTATTTCCTCACTTCTTTGGCTGATGTCGTATGGGCTAATATATTGAGCAAAAAGAGCAATAAATACTAGTATAACAATACCTATTAAGCCAATCATTGCAAATCTATTTGACCTATACACCTCTATAAGCTCTGTAATTATTGCTTTGTAGAGTGAAAATTTTCTTTTAAGCTCCTTTTTCATCAATATCTAACCCTAGGGTCAATTACGACATATAGCATATCAGCAATATAATTAGCAAGTATAACTACTATTGTGAAGATTGTAAATGCACCCTGTAAAAGTGGATAATCCCTCCAAAGTACTGATTCATATATTAATCTCCCAATTCCGGGCCAGGCAAAAACTGTTTCAACAGAAACAGAGCCTATAATTACATTACTTAGATTAATTGAGATTTGAGTTACAGTAGGTAATGCTGCATTTTTAAATGCATGTTTTCTTAATACTTCATCTTCTCTTAACCCCTTAGCTTTAGCTGTTAATATATAATCCTCAGTAATTACGTTTACAAGAGAGTTTCTCATAAGTAGAACGTATTGACCCATGAAGTTTATAGAGTATGCTATTAATGGGAGGGCAAGATGTCTAAACTCTACAGTAATTTTTGTCCATGAATCTGCTTCAAACATAACTCTACCAATACCTCCTGTTGGGAAGATAGGAAATAATACAGCGAACAAATAGATCATTATCATTCCAAACCAGAATGAAGGCATTGAGTATGAAAGAACTGAAAAAGCACAGATAACCTTATCATATCTTGTTCCCCACTTCCATCCAGCTATAGCTCCAAGTGATATTCCAATGATTATGGAGAAAACAGCCCCCAATCCTATTAAGCGAATAGTATTAGCTAGTCTCTCTAAAAGTATACTCCAAACGCTTAACCTATAAAAGAACGATATTCCAAACTCTCCTCGAAAAACACCCGTTATAAAGATGATGTATTGTTCATGAAGCGGTCTATCTAAGCCGAGGAGCCTCTTAATGCTCTCGATTGTTTCTAAATCAAGTCTAGGATCCTTAGCTAAAATACTTGCAGGATCACCTGGAATAAGACGAAAGATAATAAATATCATCGTTAAAGAAGTGAAAACTGTAATTATAGCTGTAATAGTTCTCTTGACTACATAGTCTCTTAAAGCCATAATACTTTAAATGAAATCCTTAAATATTTAAACTTTACTTGCGGTGATGTGGGTCTGGCAACTTAGCATATCACATTACTTCCTAAGTTGCCATGCTCAAACTTAAAATAGTGGTATTTATAAAGGGATTAGTTCTTAAACCCTCCTAAATATTGGGTATGTCCAACTACTATTTTAGTTCTTTGGTTATTTCTCTTTATGCTTAGGAGGTGGGATGTTAGGGTTTATGATGTTGGTTCTTGATGACTGTTTAGATTATGTTTTGGATTTTATGAATATTGATTCAAAGATTGGTGGGAGGAGGTTTTGGAGGTTTCCTAAACTGTATGTGAAGGCATGGTTTTTAAGGAGGTTTTTAAGGCAAGCTTAAGTTATGCTGGGAATTATCCCTCATCGGTGTTAGAATTCCTAAATTCACACTATTGGGAGGTTAGGCGTTGGGATATTGTGGGGGAGGTTTTAAAATACTCTTCAAACTACTTAGCCTCATAGAGTATGATTACTCAGTAGTAGACTCAACGAAGTTTACTGACTGGTTGAGGAGACTTCATGAACTATTCATTGATGTTAGGGTGAGGAGTGGAAGCACACTATTCCCAGTACATGCAGAGCTAACAAGTTCTGGAGTGGAGTTTGTTGGAGGCATACCTGATAGTGTAGGATTCTGTTGGTGATGGAGTATTTGACGCTAAGCCCGTACTGAACACAATAGCATCTAAGGATATCTATCATAAAGAGGGGGTAACAAGCCCAAGAGGATGTGAAGCAAGGATAAGGGATAAAATGTATGATGAATCCCTATACTCGTATAGGTTGGGGAGGGGGTATTCAGGGACAGTATTGGAGATAGAGTAAAAATAAGGAGGGGTAATCGACAAGAACAAGAATAATCCTAAAAATCATAATATACTGTCTAAAAATACTCACAAGATGGCTCTACAATAATTACTGAATACACTAGAATCTAGCAAACTAGAGTTAAGCATAGTTAAGCTACTGTACGTTATTCATGTAGCTAACAGCTTAACCTATCATAAACCCCAATTTTAAAGAAATGGTTTTTAAAATAATATCTTTTTTAAAAAAGATGTTTCATAGATTTAAAATGGGATTTTAAAATATACAGTATGTTTAATCTATCTATATCAAAACCTAACATCACATACTTAACTTCTAAGCTACCACATCCAAGATTATGTTAGAAAAGTTTATGAATTGTTGGACACGCCCCTAAATAGTTAGTTCTTTAACCTCTCAAACATTCCATTCTCTGATCTTCTATGAAAGACATATTAAGTAAAAAATACGATATAAAGGATATATAAGTTAACTCTAAAACTTCCGGTAAGTTGATTGAAAGAAGAGTTAATAAGTCTATTACATAGTCTAGAAGCTTATAGGTATTTTATAGTTACTAGTTAAGCTGAGCTATAAGGTTAAAACAACGACATAGAAGGAAGTAGGAAGAGAATTAAATTTATTAGTAAGGCCATTAATAACCCTTAATATATTAGGTTTCTAGAAATTTGTAAAGTTATAAATATTCCGTGAATTAGTGAAGCAATCAGCTAAGTAGATACTAGCTATCCTATCTTAAATATTGGATTGTTCTTCGACGGTAACTTTCCTTCTTCTATTAAAAGCTGTGAAAATGCTGCATTCACCATAGCGACTGCCGGAAATACTATAGGTGCATTTTCTATTGGACCATACAGAATAAAATCTGCTCCAGCCGCAAGAGTTATAGTGTTTGCAGCTGCAATACATGGATTAACTGATTGAGCACCCATTTTTGTTTTTAAACCTCTCCATGTCTCAATAGCGTTATGAGCGCCACATCCTATTGGATATCCATACTCACTCTTTAGATTAAACATAGCCTTAAGAGCTAATCCAAGAGACGGTATATCTATTACACATGTATCTATAAGTATTTTCAACTCCTTAACCTTTGGAATTAGCTTCTTTATAGCTTTAACCTTCCCATTAGATGTTAAATCCTTAGTGTCATAGGCTAGTAATACAACAGACTCTACTCCTATCTCCTTTACTTTAATTATTTCTGACTCTGAAGATTCAGGGTTTAGTGAATTGTAAATACATCTTTCAAGAACCCCTACTTCTTCAGCATATTTTAAGGCCTCCACTCTACTGTTTACTGATGGTGAGTCTATAAGTATTGGGCTATCAGTTACTGAACATACAAAATCTATAATCTTCTCAATACATCTTCCAGAAGGTATAATAACATCAAGCATTGACTGAAGACCTGTTTTATCTGTAAACTCCTCTTGCAATTTAATGAGCTTCCCAGCTTCTTCACAATTGAAAACTCCATCTACAGCATTAATCCAAATCCTTTTTTGGTTATGATAGAAAATAGATCCTATAAGTACTGTAGGGTTTTCACCCGGTACCCCACCTAGCATTACCTTGCCTATAGTAAATTTTTGCTGAGGGGATTGAAAGCTCCACATAAAATCCTTATAAGTCATCATAATCCCCTAGAAGATTTAACCAGATTCTTAGCTACCATTACAGCCTCCATTGCATCCACTCCATAACCATCTGCCCCTATCTCTTCAGCCCATCTTCTAGTTACAGGCGCCCCACCAACCATAATCTTTACACCATCTCTTAATCCTTCCCTCTTTAAAGCTTCAATAACTTCTCTCTGAATAGGTAACGTCGTTGTAAGTAAGGCAGATAATGCTAAAATCTCTGGTCTTAACTCCCTAACCTTTCTAACAAACTCCTCTATAGGGACATCCTTACCTAGATCATAAACTTCAAATCCAGCTGCAAAAAGCATTGATGCAACAATATTCTTACCAATATCGTGAATATCCCCTTCAACAGTCCCAATAACAACCTTACCTAGAAACCTCCCCTTAACCCCATGCATTCTTATTAATGGCTCTAATAGTTCAGAAGTAGCTCTTTTTACAGCTTCGCCTATAGTAACTAAGTGTATTAGGAAGATTTCTCCCTTCTCAAACTTTTCCCCAACAATCTTCAAGGCATTACTTAAAGTACTTACAATATCTAAAGGATCATATCCTTCATTTAACAGCTCTTTGACAGTATTGAAAACAAAATCACTATCAAACGATAATAATGCATTTTCAACTTTTTGCTCTAAACTAGTTTTTAATGAAGCCATAACCTCTGCTATTAAAGGTGAGATTTAAGTTTTATGGTATTGCAGTGTACTCTATGACTCTGTAAACTTAAGCTTTATTTGGGCTTTCTCCCTTACCTACGGTGAAACCATTGCCTAAACTTATTAGATTTGCTAGGGAGAGAATTTCTATGTTTTAGTTGTTTGGTACTTATATATTTCGTTTATCAAGAATGTATTAGACTACTAATTTATAGAAGTTATACATCAATTATATCATGGTTTAAATCTTAAGCCTCCTATTTATTGATAGGAGTATTTGTAGGAATGTTGGGGTATTATTGGTTGATAATATTAGGATTAGATCTAGGGAGAAGGTTTTATACATAGCTTTTAAGCTATATTAGGTAGAATAGTTTACATTATGTTTCGATGTAGCTAACATACCAACATCCCTAACATTGAGAGAATTAGGAATAATCATGGATTAAAATAATTGTATTAACCGATGGTGCATCATATTATAAGGTTTCATTTAAAATTCTAGTTTAAGCATGAAGTCTATAACTGAAAACTAGGAATTTATGAAGAGAATAATACATTAAGGTAGGTAGCTATTCGATATCTATATGCTGAGGTGGTAGCTATATAATAGAGGGAAATGTGATAGAGAATATGCTGAAATACTTCTAAAATCAATAATTGTAATACTTAATAAACATGGATAAATAAAGATGTTAAAGCTAATCAATTCATAAAGAAAGCTACCAATAATAAAGATGATCAAAATGCTTAAGTTCACAGAGCCTATAAATTCTACATAAAATTTAAATTTTAGAATGTTAATAGACTCAAATGAGCTGTACATCAGCAGGAAGGAAGCTGGAAATTTTAAGTAAAGATGATTTGTATAACATACATCAAGCAACAATTCAAATTCTTGAAGAAATCGGAATAAAATCCTATAGTATAGATGCTTTAAAGATTTTTTATGATGCTGGTGCTGATGTTGATTTTAAGGAGAGGTTGATTCGTATTCCTGAAACATTGCTGAATATGGTGAGGAAAGCACCTAGTTGCTTCACGGTTTTTGCTAGAAATCCTAAGCATAATCTTAAGATTGGCGGTGATAATGTATATTATACACCGTCCTCTACATTGTTCTTTGTCTTTGATCTCGAAACTGGTGAAAGAAGAAAGGCAACATTACGTGACTGTGAACTTTTGCTAAAGCTTAATGATGCACTTCCATTTATAAATGGCAATGCATGTATGGTTCATCCTACAGACGTACCAGAACATGCAGCTCACGCATATATGATGCTGGCAAGTATACTAAATACATCAAAAACATTTAGAGGGAGATGTATGGGAAAACAGGTAGCTATTGACTGTATTAGAATGGCATGTATATTAGCAGGTGGATTAGAAGAGCTTAGGAAAAGACCGAACCTAATAACAATATCTAATACGGTTAGCCCATTAGTTCTTGAGAGAAACCAGACTGAGGGATTAATTGAATATGCAAGAGTTGGATTACCTGTAGGGGTTTCCTCAGAGATATCAGCAGGAGGTACTGGACCAATTACTCTAGCCGGCTCTCTTGCTGTACAGAATGCTGAAGTTTTAAGTGGAATAATACTTACACAGCTTATCAATCCTGGTGCTCCAGTTCTTTATGGAACTGTTGCAAACATAATGGATATGAGAACTGGGCAAATGTGTCTAGGATCTATAGAGGTAGGACTTTTAAATATAGCTACAGCACAGCTTGCCCGCTACTATAATATACCATCTAGAGGGTCGGCTGGAGCTACTGATGCTAAGGTGCTTGACATGTGTGCTGGTTATGAAACAGCTCTAAATATTCTTCTTGCAACAATGGCTGGAATAAACTATATTCACTACTGCACTGGAGGTATGGATTCAACACTTACGGCTAGTTATGAAAAGACAGTAATTGATCATGAAATATTAGGTGAAATTCACCGTATATTTAGAGGAATTGAGGTTTCTGAGGAGAGCTTAGCGCTTGATACTATTCGTAAAGTAGGTCCTGGTGGTCATTTCTTATCCTCAAAGCATACTCTTATGCACTTAAAGAGGGAACAGCTCACTACAGTACTTGCTGATAGAGATAGATATGAAACATGGGTAAAGAAGGGTAGAATGGATGTTAGAGCAAGAGCTAGGGTAAGGGCTCTAGAGATTCTAAAAGAACACGAGGTTGAGAAGCTAGATAAGGATGTTGAGGCTCAGCTTAGAGAATATGTAAAAGAGGTAGTTAAAAGGGGGTAAACTAGGAGGATTAAGGATTTTCCTAATCTTCTGAACACATATACTTAGCTATTAATTTCAAATACTTGATATAAATAGGACGAAAGATATGGGAAGTCTTCACTAATGTCATTTCATCCAATTTAATACTTTAGTTTCTTCAATATTACATATTGGTTTAATTACCTAATTGAGAATACTAATAGGATCTTAAATTCTATCCAGTAGCTTACATTAAAGAATCTTATAGAAGTTCTAATAGGTTTCGTTCAGATAATTATTTAGCATAATTTACATATTTATTTAAATTTTACATATATACTTAAATATAGATTTATTAACTCTAATATTTTGTAGAGTTATGAGGGGAGGTTTTAAAATAGCTGTTTTGATAGCGGTTATAGTAGTTGCTATCGTCGTAGCTGCTTACGTGATGCTTATCCCTAAAGCTCCAGAAACTCCTACTACTAAGAAAATTAAGGTAGCTGTAATATATGTTACTCCAATAGAGGAGCCTTGGAATACTGTTATGCATGAAGCTATGAGCTGGGCTGCTAGTAACTTAAACGTGGAGTATGTATATTCGGAGAAGGTGGATACTGCTGATGTTGAGAGAGTTATTAGGGAATATGTTGCTGCAGGTTATGATATAATTATTCCTCATAGCTGGGGCTATCATCCAGTAACGATTAAGGTAGCTAAGGAATATAGTAGAGTTGCATTTGCTCAAGGCTCAGGTCCCCTGGATTTAGAATATCCTCCAAACGTGGTTCTCTATGACTACTGGATTCAGGATGCCTCCTATATAGCTGGAGTAATAGCTGGGAAGATGACTAAAACAAATGTTATTGGTGTTGTTGCAGCCTATCCTGTTCCAGATGTAAATAGGCTTGTTAATGCTTTTGCAGCTGGAGCTAAATCAGTTAATTCAAAAGTTAATATTAGGGTAATATATATTGAAAGCTGGTTTGATCCAATAAAGGGGAAGGAGGCTGCTAAAGCATTAATTGATGAAGGTGCAGACTTCATATATGCTGAAAGATATGGTCCATTCGAAGCCGCTAAGGAGGCAATGCAGAAAGGAAAAACTGTATACTGCTTTGGAAATATTGTTGATCAATCCCAGCTAGCGCCTGAAGTAGTATTAGCTAGTGTAGCTTGGGATTTGAAAACCTTTGTTAAACACTTGGTTGAGATGAAGAGAAGTGGGGAGTGGAAGGGTGGAATATATAATTGGGGTATGAAGGAGGGATGGGCGAAGCTTATCTGGAATGAAGCTCTTAAAAGTAAGGTTCCTGAAGAAATAATATCTCTAACAGGGAAAATACAGGATGATATAATAAATGGGAAGCTAAAAGTACCAATATATGAAGATTGGAATCCTGAAAGATGGAAATAATACTTCTCAATTATGATGATAGCAGAACTAAGAAATATAACTAAGATATATCCAGGAGGAACTGTAGCAAATGATAATGTGAGTTTTAATTTAGAAAGGGGAGAAATACATGCATTGCTTGGTGAGAATGGTGCTGGTAAGACTACGTTGATGAAGATCATGAGTGGATGTCTAACCCCGGATAAAGGCTCAATAATAGTGGATGGTAGAAGTGTTTCTTTTAAATCTCCTATGGATGCATTAAAGCATGGAATAGGAATGGTTCATCAAAACTTCACTCTTATACCCACAATGACTGTTCTAGAGAATATTAAGCTTGGATTAATGGATAGGAAGATAGGAGTAAATAACTTAGTAGAAGATGTAGAAAAAATATTTAGCAAATTATCATTTCCTAAAGTAAATCTTAACAGTCCTACATACATGTTATCTACCGGTGAGAAGCAGAAGGTGGAGATTGCTCGTCTTCTTCTTAGAAGAATTAAAATTTTGATTTTAGATGAACCAACATCAATGCTTTGCGGTTTTGAAGTAGATAGATTTCTTGAACTACTTAGTTCTCTTAAGCTAGAGGGATGTAGTATAGTTTTCACAACTCATAAAATACGTGAAGCTATGAAAGTTAGTGATAGAATTACAATTATAAGAAGTGGAAGAGTTGTTGCTACACTTAGAAGAGAGAATATTAGGAGTGAGGAGGATCTTGTTAATTTAATGATAGGGGGGAGAATTGAGATGAAGACAGTAATGCATAAAACTCGGCATGACAGCTCTCTACTACTGGTGAAGGATCTTGTAGTAGCTAATGATCAGGGAGTAGTTAAGGTTAGAAATGTGTCTTTAGAGCTATGTAGAGGTGAGATTTTAGGAATTGCTGGTGTTGAGGGTAATGGACAGAAAGAGCTTGTAGAGGCTATAGTCGGCTTTAGGAAACCGATTTCAGGTAAGATTATTGTTAATGGAGATTTAAGATATATTCCATCTGAAAGAGAGTTAGGAGTAGCTTACTCATTAAGTATTTTAGTAAACTCTATAGTTGGATCTCTTGATGATAAGGAGTTTAAGGGTAAATGGGGAGCTATAAATATGGATGAAGCTAGAAAATTTTCTGAAAGAATAGTTTCCTTCATGAATATTAATATACCATCAATTAATATGTTGGTGAAGCATTTATCTGGAGGAAATATTGTTAGGTTAATTGTGGGAAGGGAGATTTTAAGAGCGAGAGAAATCCTGATAGCAGAGCAGCCTACAGCTGGGCTTGATGTTAGGTCATCATACCTAGTTAGAAAAAGTTTAGCTGAATTAGCATCAAGAGGTGTAGGAGTGCTTTTAATTTCATCTGATCTGGATGAGGTTATGGAGCTTAGTGATAGAGTTGCCATCATTAAGAATGGGGAAATAGTTAAGGTTTTCAATAGGGATGAAATGGATTCTAGACTAATAGGGGAATATATGTTAGAGTAGCTATGTTGGTTAATTATCTACTACTAACTAGATTCCTCCTCATATTAACAGTTATAGGGTCTGCCTTCATTATAGGAGCAGTAATAATAGCTTTATGTGGGGGGAATGCTCTACTAGCTTTCTACTGGCTTTTTCACGGAGCATTTACCCCTATGTTAATTCCAGAAACTCTTATTAGAGCTACTCCATTACTACTTATAAGTGAGGGTTTGGTTGTAGCGTTTTCAGCAAGAATGTGGAATATAGGTGCTGAAGGCCAGTTTTACATAGGTGGAGTTAGTGCTGCGATTTTCTGTGTAGTTTTTAAGTATGTTATGCTACCTCTACAGCCTATAGCTTTACTATTTGCTGGATTAAGTGGGGCCCTATGGGCTTTAGCTCCATCTATACTTAAGGTACGCTATGGAATTAATGAAATAATAACAACTCTTATGTTAAACTATATAGCTATATATTTTGTTAGCTATCTACTTCAGGGACCGTTTAGAGATCCTATATCTATGTTTCCTGAAACAGAAAGTATACCAACACATCTACAGATTCCTGTAGTAGTTAGTGGAACTAGACTACATTTAGGGGTTGTTTTTTCCTTTCTTGTTATTGTACCTATAATATATTATTTTCTTGAGAGAACAAATTATGGATTAAAGATTAAAATTCTCGGAGCAAATCCTAAAGCAGCTCAATACTCCAAGATTCATAGTGGTAGAGTAATGATTCAGTCAATGCTTATTAGCGGCTTCTTAGCTGGCCTAGCTGGAGGAATAGAGGTTTTAGCTGTACAGCATAAGATGAGGCTTGAACTTTCCCCATCATACTGTCAATACGGCTATACAGGTATAGCTATAGCTCTACTTAGCTATTTAAATCCTATATTAACTGCATTCATATCGATATTTATCGGTGGGTTAATTAATGGTAGTATGACAATGCATAGAATGGCTTCAATACCTGTAGGTATGGCTAATATAATTCAATCCTTAATTATGGTTTTCATATTGATAGGCTACTATGTTGAGGATAAACTGTCTTGGAGAGTTTTGGAGAGGCTGAAGGGGAAATGAACGATTTAATATTTGGCTTAATATATTCAAGTATATCTCTAGCTACACCAATACTTTTAGTTAGTATAGCTGAGCTTATTGTTGAGAAGGGGGGAATATTGAATTTAAGTATTGAGGGCTCAATGCTTATAGGCGCCTTCTCCTCATTTATAATTGCTTACTACACTAATAATCTACTATATGCATCTATTGCTGCAGCTTTATCCGGTTTGCTTCTATGCCTACTTTTCGCCTTCCTAACTATAACGTTAGCATTGGATCAGATGGTGACCGGAATATCTCTTAATCTTCTAGCTTTAGGGGTTACATCATATTTGTATAGAGCTAGCTTCGGATGGTATGTAAGCCCTATTCCTCCACGTATTGAGAGAACTATAGCTACATTTGAAATACCGATTCTATCAAGAATTCCTATAGTAGGAGAGCTTATCTTTAACCATATCCCACATACATACGTAGCTTTTATAATGGTTTTTGCATTTTGGCTTCTTCTTAAAACTGATTTAGGTCTGAAGATTAAAGCTATTGGGGAGGATCCTGAGATTGCTGAAACTCTGGGAGTAAATGTAAATGCTTTAAGATATTTTCTATTATTTATGGAGGGTATTATAGCTGGAATTTCAGGATCTCTGCTTTCAACAGCCTACTATAACATGTTTCTCGACAATATGACTTCAGGTAGAGGATATGTAGCTATAGCCCTCATTATTCTTGCCAGGTGGAATCCTCTACTTCTTTTCCCTACTGTTTACTTCTTTAACTTCATAGATGCATTACAGCTTAGAATTCAGGCAATTGGTTTAGCATGGTTTCCCTACCAGTTCTCTTTAATGCTTCCCTACCTATTTACAATATTGGCGTTATTTATTATGGGTAGAAAGGTGAGGGGGCCATCTTCCTTAGCTAAACCATATAGAAGACTAAGATAAATCGTAGTTTTCAGGTTTAAAATCTGAAATTCTACTATATTTATTAATGGAGTTTTTAATAAGTTTATCCTCATCAGGTACCTCATTTAGAAATGTTTTTAGAATGGATAGATATGTAATTTCCGGTTTAGGTAGATTTAGGCTGCTTAATTTTTCCTCTATTATCCTTAACGATTCCTTAAGGGCATTAACTGTTCTTTCATAATCAGTATTTGAGGAGGTAATGGATTTAGCTATTCTAAACGCATTTTCAGGAGATAGAATTAGTGCTTGAGGATCTCTATAAATATCTGAGTTCACTAGTATTTTTTGAAGTGTTTTATTAAAATTCATATCTATGGATTTATTCATCAATTCAGCATCATAGCCTAAGGTTTCAAGAATAGCTGCTGTCGACTTACCTCCAAAGAAATCCTCGAAGACTATGGTTTCATTAGACCATAGGTCACATATAGCTGCCGATATGTTTCCAAGTAGGCTTGAATGCGCGTAGGATGCTGTTTTACCCTCCATTGAGATAGGGTATCCTGTTATGATTTTAACTATAGCGTTTTCATATGCGCAATCCTTTCCAGGCCCCTGAGCCCCCTCTTCATAGCATTTTAGAGTTCTAACAGCACACATAGCTCTAATAACTGCTGCAAGTATGTGGGATATTCTTCTCTCCATTAAGCCGTTAGCTAAAACCATGGCTGAATTGGCTAAGGCACATGCGCTATCACCGGCTGGAAGTGCTTTACTACACTTTCTAACTATTTCACGCCATAAGAAGCTAACATCTCTAATTGAGAGAATAGCTATTGAGAAAAGAATACCTTTCAGATCGTTTCTTATTAGGGAGTATGAAAATACTTCCTGCCCCCCTCTTGACTCTACTGATATTAAGTCAGCACCATTAGTAGATACGGACTTAACTGTTTCAATCATCATCTTCAAGTATTCCCCACTTCTTAAGCCTGTACTGAATCTTCTAGTATCTGCTATAGTTATACGTAGAGCTGATTTTAATCCATATTCAGAATAGTATCTTGATAGAACTTCCTTTTGGAGTTTAGCTATTTCCCCACTTAAATCCGGATTCATCGTTAACGGCTCTGTAAGCTCAGTATCTAGCTGAACGTTTCTGAAGCCTAGGTTTAAAGCTCTATGCATGATGGATAATGTTATCTTCCCATATTCATCTATTATAAGTTTAGGCTTATTTTCAAATCCAGGCTTTAGAATATATTTTACTTCAGGTACTACTTTTCCATCTCCTACTGAAAGTTCAAAGCCGTATTTAAGGGGTTTTTTAGCTATTCCAAAGCATACTTCGTCAGCATTGCTGTACGCTAGACTTCTGAAGGAGATTATCCCCATCTTGGAAGACCTAGATCTTCAAGTTCTCTCCAGATTTTTTCATATATTTCAAGCCATTCCCTTGATGGCTGAAGAGTTTTCAGATCAGTACATTCAGGGAAGCTTTTACCTTTAGGAGGGTCTTTAAGCTTAGATTCGTATTTAGGTAGTAATGTCTTAACAACTTCATTAGCATCTGGAAGTTTTAGGTTTTTAGCTGCTGACTTAAGTACTTCAGCAAAGAACTTATTTTCTAAAGCACTTCCATAATTCTTGTATCTACATGCAGCAGGTCTAGTGCCTATTTCTATAGCTATACCTGAAACAGATTCTGCTATAGATATGGCTGCAGTTTCGTATAGAAGCATCTCTGTACATGGCCCACTAACTTGGCTTGTTATTCCTAGATTCATTATCTTGTTGTTTCTTGATCTTGCCTGAACACTTATACTTGTAGACCATAAAGCTTCTCTACCTGTATTGCCGAAGTATCTAGCATCGAGAATTGTGCTTTCAACTAATGTTGGAAACATTGAAGCTGCTTGAAGAATTTGAGCAGCAATAGATCCTACAGCAGCTCCTTCAGGGGAGCCGAAGTATCCTCCAATACATAGCATATGACCTGCCTCTAGAGGTGATCCTAGGAGGTGGTTTACAGCTACTCTATGAAGTATCTGGTAGGGTAGAGTTATAGGTTCAGGTATTAATGCTATGCCTATTGTTCTATCAGGATCAAATCCCCCCCATAAGAATCCTCCGAAGTATCCATATTCTGTTGGTGCCCCCTCTACTCCATGTAGTGGCATTCCGGGTCTACCTATTCTAGCTAGAGCTTCCTTAATGTATCTAGCCTCATACATTCCCATTATTGTTTCATAAGGAGTTCTAGCTCTAATTTCACGTCTATTTATTGTGTCTAAAGTAGGTGCGAGAATTATATCTATTACTCTATATTGTGCGATTGCCATACATAATGGTATAAAGTATTCCTCGGAGATCGCCATACCTAGGGATGATCCTTCAGCAACAGGAGGATTTCTATCTTCAGGTCTTCTACTTCTAATTGTAACCCTATCTTTACCATAGCCTAAAGCTATCTCTGAAGGTGCGTTTCGAAGTGCTTCTCTTATTTCCTCTTCAGCAAAAATAACTCTTCTACTTGTATCTGGACAGAACATTCCAAGCCTTAAGGCTAATTCATAACCAGCCCTATAGAAATCATCAGCAAGATTTAAATCACTATTTACTGGGTTGCTGGGATCAAATGTTTTCTCTAAGCCATACTCTTTTAGTATTTGTCTAGTGATTTGTGGAACCAGCTTAAATTCAAAATCCCGCTTGGTAGTAATGGGTCCAGTAAGGGTTTTATCCAATATGTTGAATAGAAGGTCCATAAAGGTCCCTAACGCCACTCCCCAATTATAATTGGCTTCTCTATTTTCTCCCCTTTCTCCATGAGGATGTTGCAAAGCTCCACAGCTCTTTCAGCATCTTTAGCCCATCCATCAGCACCTATTTCTTTAGCCCATTCAGGACTGACAGCAGCCCCCCCAACTATAATGTAGAATTTATCTCTAATATTTTCATCTATTAGTCTTTGAATTACATCCCTCATGTAGAACATGGATGGAGTTAGAAGACATGAAATACCTATAATGTTTGCAGATTCTGTTTTAGCTACTTCAACAAATTTAGTTGGGTGAACATCATTACCTAAATCTATGATCTGATATCCATTAGCGCTTAACATAGCTGAAACTATGTTTTTCCCAATATCATGAATATCACCGTAAATAGTTCCTATAACTATCTTTCCCTTAAAAATTTGAGCTCCACCCTTAGGGAGTAAGATCTTTAAAGCCTCTTGAGCAGCCTCCCCAGCTAAAACAAGTTCTGGTAAGAAAACTTCAAGTCTTTCATATTTTTCCCCTAGAATATCCATTGCTGGCCTAATAGCTTCATCTATTATCTTAACTACTGGAGCCTCAGCCTCACTTAGTATTAATGCTGCATTCCTAGCAGCTTCAGAATCCCCTCTTAAAATAGCTTCTTTAAGAAGATTTAGATTTTTATTAATAACTTCTACATCTCTACACATAGAGACCAAATAATATATGGAGGGTTACTTAAGTTTTTTACTAATATTTAAATGCTCTTCTTGTTGGTTTCAGGTTCTTTCAGAGCTTAACCCTCTCATTAATAACTGCAAGTTTACATTATGTTTAAAGTAAATTCTAAATCTTAATAAACTTAACCTCTAGCTTAATATATTTTCTAAAAAGATTTATATTAATTATTGATAAAGATTATATGGTGACAATTTTGGTTGAAAAGTGGAGGGATGAAGCTTATGAACGTTTACAGCATGAATGGATAAGAGGAGTTTTGGCTGGTTTAAATGAGGTTGATGAAGAAACATCTAAGAAGATTCTTAAGAATTGTGGTGAAGCCTGCGCTAAAATCTGGCTTGACTCTTATGGCTATGATCCAGCATCCTATGATTTAAGTTCTTGGATAAGACTTATTCAACAATTAGATCCTGAAGTTCGAAGTATTAGTATAGTTGGAAATAATGTTATCTATGAGCTTAAACCTAAGGAATGCTTATGCCCGCTAGTTTCAGGAAATGTAGTTAAGCTAACTTCTAAGCTATGCTTATCATGCTCTACTAGCTTCTTCGAATACATATTTAAGAAGGTTACTAAAAAAACTGTTAAAGCTAAAGTTATGGAAAGCCTTGCAACTGGGGCTAATAAGTGTGTTTTTCAAATACAGATACAGGCTTAAAAGTTTGTGTTTTAATATTTCCAATTTATGAATTGGGTTAAATTGAAAGTATAAAAATAGTTTATTGTTTAGATGGTTTAGGATATCTTGAAGCACCATATCTCTCCTGTGCTATACGGTATAGCGGTATATCATGTTCTTCAGGGAAGCGGTTTCCATGTTTTATCATTAGTACAATCTGTTTCCCAAGCTCTCTAGCTGCTTTCATCCCCCTTTCATCATTTACTATACTTCCCTTCTCGTAGGCTAATCCCTCAACGGACTCAGCACATATCATATGGTTACTTATGAAGTATCTTGTAAAGAAGTTTAATGTTTCAACAGCTCCAGTTCTACCAGCTACAGCAATTGCTGCGGCAACCTTATTTGAGAGTTTAAGATTTGGGAAGGTAAGCGCATATGTTCGGTCTATGAAGATTTTTGCCTGTGCACACATTTGCCAGAAGTATACAGGCGTACCGAATATTATGCCATCTGCTTCAAGAAGCTTCTTATACATGATCTGCATATCATCATTTATATGGCATACACCTGTTTTATGGCATGCTCCACATCCATCACAAGGATTAATTTTATAGTCTCTAGTTGTAATAAGTTCAGTTTCAGCACCAGCTTCCCTAGCTCCTTCAAGCGCTTCACGAACAATTATTTCAGTATTTCCATTTCTTCTAGGGCTAAAAACTATACCTAAAACCTTCACTTCACATCCCTAAATATAAAACCCTAATTCTTAAATATTTATTGATTAATAAAATGTTGTGTGAAGCTATGAAGGCTGTAGTATTTAAAGGTCCTGGAAGAGTGGAGATTGAGAATATACCTAACCCCTCACCATCTAAAGGGGAGGTTCTTGTTAGGTTTAGAGCTGGTAGTATTTGTGGTACGGATTTACATTTTTATCGTGGTGAGTGGAGTGGGTTAAGGATTGGGCAGGTTATTGGTCATGATGCCTGTGGTGAGCTACTTGATACTGGGGTAAGAGTTGCTATGGTTCCAGTAATTTATTGTGGTTTATGCTGGTACTGTATTCAGGGCTTACCTCATCTATGTGAAAATGGAGGTATTAAGGGTTTTGATTATGATGGCTTCTTCTCAGAATATGTTGTATTGCCTGAAAGGAGTATTCTTCCAATTCCTGAAGGTGTAAGTGATGAGGAGGCTGCTGTTCTTGAGCCTGTTGCTCTTGCAATTCATACCTTAGATATGCTTAGCCCGAGAATTCATGAATGGGTAACTATAGTTGGTCAAGGCCCAATAGGTCTATTAATAACTCAAGTAGCGAAGCTTAAGGGATGTAGAGTTATCGCGATTGATATTCTTGACTATAGATTAAAGCTTTCAGAAAGATTTGGTGCTGACTTCTGTATTAATGCTCGACATGATGATTCAGCTAGTAGGGTTATGGAGATTACTGGAAGAGGATCAGATATAGTGATTGAAGCTGCTGGAGCTAGGCAAGCTGTTGAGCAAACTCTACTACTGTCTAGAAGAGCTGGAAAGATTGCTTTGGTAGGGGAGTTTGAAGGTTATCTAAATCTAGGAGTTGTTGGGGAGGTAAAGCTATTTACTAGCTACATCTCCCCTCTGGAGTATCCTCTAGCTTTAAGCCTTATAGCTGAGAGGAAGGTAGATGTTAAAAATCTAATAACTCATAGGTTTAAGCTATCTGAGTTTAAGCAAGCAATAGAAACAGCAAACAATCCATTAGAGAAGCCGGTAAAAGTCGTTATTACGATCTGATAATAGTTAGCCAAGTATTTTAGATATTGAGTCATCAGTCTTAATCACCAATATCTTCGCCATAATGTCCTCAATAGCTTTAACTGCAGGTGAATCTCTAGATATTTTAATTATTGGTAGACCCCTTAAATCATGTAATGAAATGTTTTGGTCTTCTGGAATATAACCTATTAGTTTAAAATCCATTTTCCCAATTTCATCTTTAATATTGTTTAGAACTTCTTCAGATACTCTATTAGCTACAATATAAAATCTCTTAATTCTAGTGTTTAGTTCAATAGCTAAATCTCTTATACGTTTAGCTGTTAAAATCCCCCTCATACTTGGATCAGTAACAATAAGCATTATATTAACATCTCTAGTTGCTCTTCTACTTAAATGTTCAAGACCTGCTTCAGTATCTATAATGACGTAATCATAGTTTCTAGAGAGCTTATCAATAATTCTCCTAAGAACGTGGTTAATGTAGCAATAGCATCCAGGACCCTCAGGTCTACCCATAGGTAAAAGGTCAAATCCCTCCCCCTCAACAATAACCTCACTATATATAAGGTATTCAAAGTAATCTTCTCTTGAACCTGTTGACTCACCTACTTTTAGAAGTTCTTCCCTAACATCACCTAAAGTCTTTTTAATTTCAATACCTAACGCCTCATTAAGGTTTGTGTTTGGATCAGCATCAACAGCAAGTATTGAGCCTAACTTGTTCCTTCTAAGATAATCTATAATTAAAGCTGAAACTGTTGTTTTACCTGATCCTCCCTTACCGCTTACCGCAATTGTAAATGTCATAAAGTATGTTCAGATAAATAGTATATAAACATTTATCGCAGAATTCTCAGGAAGACTCTAACTTCAGCCATGAAGTAGTTGACGATGTGATATTATAGGCTAAAATATGTAGCTTGGCTGAATCGTCTTTACAAAGCTATAAATACCTATGTATGAGTATCCTAGCTCTAGCAGAATGCTTAAAGGTAAGTTTCCAATATTTACTAGTTTAACGGTTTTAACCCCCCTCAGACTAAGATAGTTTTCAACATAATTCAGGAAGCTTTTTAAAACTTCAATACCGCTACTGGATTTATCGTAAACCATTACTGTTAAAGTAGCATTACTCCCCCTTATATATGCGTATGCTACTCCATACTCAACATTTCTTTGAAAGGTATCTGAAGGAACTAGATCAACAATAACTTTCTCATCGTTAATCTTAGAGACTTTAACATTAAATTTCTCACTTTCTATAGATTTAGTAATTCTAAAGGTAATATTGCTGTTCACAGCATATATAATGATCCTAAACCTTCCTAAACTTGGAATATTAATTTCACTACCTACTGCCACATATAAGATTACAGTTTTAGCTATTTATGTGTTAATACCCATAGCTTCTTCACCATAGCCTCCCCCTCCCCCTTAATTTCCTCCCATAGCTCCTCTATCTCCTCACTATACACTCCCCTACTGGCTAGTTCATCATATCTACTTAGAAAAGCCAATAGTTTACCAACAATGCTGCTTCTTTTAAGCTTTAAGGTTTCTGATTGAACATCTACTTCCTCAATAATAGCTGAAGAAATCGTTTTTCTTATACCTAAAACATCCTTTAATATTATAGTTTCCCCTTCAAGTTTAGCATAAACAACATCATCATATACTTCCTCATTCTTAATTAAAACTTTAAATTCACACATTTTCCCACCGTAGTCTTAGATTAACAAATTATTTAAGAATTTCGCCTATGTTAGTAAATTCAAAATAAACTGTTAATTATTGAATTTTATGATGTTAGATAGGCTTTACATAATTAAGAAAGCTAAGAGGCTTTTTGATGTTACAGCATAGACTATTCAATAGTGGAATATGTAGGAAAAGGTCAAGTTTATACTTTGTGTTTTAGTCCTCGATAATCATGCTTTTCATATTAATATCGGCATGAAAGGAATAATATTGAATTTCCCCATTTCTACTATATGGCTTATTTACAATATTCGAAATTAAGCCGCAAAGCTCAAGTTTAAGCATTACCTAAACGATGAAGTTTGTATGGTTTCTTAACCATTAGATTCTAGAGGTTTAATCGTAAAGTAATTGATTCCTAATGATCTGTAGGTAGAAATTGGGTTCTGGTCTACGTTGGCATATGTAGGCCTTGGTTATCACCAGGTCTTGTCCCCCTCTTGGATTCATAGCAGCATCACCCTCCAACTCTGTCAGGTTAAATCCGCCTCACACATTCCCCTCAAGCTGTTTCCAGCTTAAACCATCTATGCGGGGGAGTTTCTCCATCTTAAGGCTATCCACATCATCTAAGAGTCCACGCATCCAAAACTAGAAGCCAAATCTATTCAAACTTATCTATCCTGAAACTGTTAACTACGGCGTTATGATACTGCCTATATCATTACGGTTAATACTTAAATGTTATCCCATATACTGATTTGAAGTTAATTCTCATATTATCGAAGTATACATTACTGGCAGATTTAGTATTTCAGCAATTAATGCTACAACTAATGGTATGAATAGATTATCCTCAACACTAAATATTTCTGTTAATGTTGCAGCTAGTGATATTATAAATGAAGCTAGTGGATTTACTCCTAAAGCTATCAGTACAGCGTAATACACCATAAATCCAGCAGCAGACCCCTCAATAGATTTATTCATGAAGGGTATTAGATGCCTACCATATTTTTTACCTATAACTGTTGATGTGGAGTCCACGGTCATAAGTGCTAGTATACCATAGAAAACATAGTCCCTAAACAGGAAGTACGCAATTGTCACACCAAGTACGCCATAGGTTAAACCTATATAACCCCCGATCTTCTCATATCTCCGCTCAATTCTAGATAGCTGATCATCAATTAAGTCCTCAATCCTCCTAATAACATCATCAACATCACCCAGAATCTGCAATATGGGTTTCCCTACCGGAATAATTCTAAGAATCTCATCAAACAGTAACTTCCTACCCGTCCTCATAGTCCTCTTAATATCTGATCTTAGTAGTGGCTTTTTAAGCTGTAAGACATTTAATGTTAGAACTGCTATGCTCAAAATGGAGTAAAAAATTGAAGCATCGATGTATACTACAGTCTGAAACAGTCCCCTTAAAATATAGGGTAAAATAAGAATTATTGAAAGCATTACATGAATAATCTTCCTCAACACTGCTGGAGCAAAACCCCTATCTATACCCTCCACTCTACCACCATAACTGTTATAGTAATCAGTTATATAACTTTGAGCTACTTACCAAAAAGTCGACAAGAAAGCCTACGGTTTTAACCGTGGGATGAATCGTCTTGTAAACTTAAGCTTGTGGTTTAATTCTCCTATTTGACCAGTCAATTGGGCTTAAGCTCTATTTGGGGTTTCTCTCCTTATCTATGGTGAAACTATGTCTAAAGTTGTTAGATTTGTTAGGGAGAGAACCCCATTTATCCTAATTGTTTATGGTGCTTATATATATATTTTCATTCATATTCTCGAGAGCTTCTTCAGATATTTTAAGCTTATAATATTTAGATCATACATCTATTCTATCATGGTTTAGGTCTTTATGTTTTCTATTTCCTGATGGATGTATTCGTAGGAATGCTAGAGTATTACTTGTTGATGATACTGATTAGATAGGTTCTAGGGAGAGGGTGTTGTATATTGCCTTCGAGCCCTACTTAAGAAAGATTGTATGCATGATGACTTTCGATGTTGCTAACATATTAACATCACTAATATTCATTAAGAGGATTAGGGCTATCTGCGGCTCAAAATAACTATATTGACTGATGGTGCTCCATACTATAGGGCTTCATGCAGAATTCTCAATCTAAGACATGGATTATACAGTATTGAAGTTAGGAATTTAATGGAGAGAATAATACAGTACGTTAAGGATAGGACTAGGCTATTCAATAACTACATGCATTAAGGATGAATGTTATGAGGAGCATGCGGAAATGCTTCTAAAATCAATAATGATAATGCTGAACGAAACATGGATAAATAGAAGAGTTAAAGCAAAGGAATTCATAGAGAATACAATACCAATAATAGAGGTGATGAAACATGCTTAAGTTTACAAAGCGGGATGAGTTGTCGATAAGCTTAAATATAGCTTAGGATAGTTTCATGCTGAACGGGTCGCTCATGAAGGCTGGGAAGACCGGGATAAAAGTTCCGATTAAAAGCTGGCTATAAATGCCATGAGACTATAATGGAGCGATGAACATACTTAAGCGGGTTATGGGCTACACTCCCATGGAAGGGGCTGAATTGACACAGCTCTTGAACTCGGTGGATGCCATGAGACTAACGAACCGAGAATCCCACGACTTTAATCGTGGAGTGTGTCAAATTAAACCTCTTTACCCATATTATGAGAGAATTATAGCTGTAAAATTTTAATCTATTTAGAGCTAGTATTAGAGAGCTTAGTATGACTTTTACAGATGCTACCATCATGGCTGCACATCCTAAAGTTTTAACTGGTTTGCTTTAAGTATTCTATAATGTGTTTATCTACTAGTATTTTAAAGCTGAATCTAAATATACATCTATTTGAATCTTATAAATGGGGTGGAGAAGACTACTAACTAATCTACAGGCAAAGCTCCTTAAGTAAGTTATTATTAAGATGCTGGAAATAGAGGATTTAAATAAGCCAGATGAATTAGTAAACAGTATGCTTGTAAAGCATAGGGAGATAAATATAACTACCCTGATAAATGTAGTTTCTAGATAGTTTATGGAGATCATTAAAGAATTAGTTAAGAATTTCTCATGCTATGTGGATCAGAGAATTGGTGAGTTTAAAGCTCTTGGTGAAAATGGAAATGTAATCTTTAATTTTAATCCATTTATAGATTTGAAGGTGTATTCTACTTTAAGACTTGAACTTGCATTCTGCATATCTGTAGCAAGTAGTAAGGCGCTAAATGGATTGATTTTTCAAAGCTCTATAATGGAGTGGGAGTTAATGAATAGAGGAGTTGTTGAGAGGGTTTTGAAAGAATCTAGAGTTAGGTTTTACAGTAGGAAGGCTGAATACATTACTAAATCTATTCAAAAATTTAATCTAATCAGTAATGTTTTAGATAGGGATGTCTACATAGCTAGGGAGTGGCTAGTGGAGAATGTGGATGGATTAGGGTATAAGGAGGCAAGTCATTTTTTAAGGAATATTGGAAGGGATAATGTAGCAATTATAGATAGACACATCTTAAGTTTTCTTCATAAAAATAATTATATATGTAGAATACCTAGAAGTTTATCAAGGAAAACCTATCTTGAAATAGAGAAAATAATGGAAAATATTGCGGATGAAAACGGTTTAAGTTTAGCTCAGCTTGATTTATATTTATGGTGCTATGAAACAGGTAAAGTATTAAAATAGCTTCACGTAATTTGGCTTACTATCTCCTTAACTGCTTTCCTCATATCTTCCACTTCGTAAATTGCTCTTCCAACTATTATATGCCAGCTACTACCAGCAGTTTCCAATATATTTGCTATTACCCCACCCTGAACCCCTACTCCGGGTAGGTAGAAGGTTAGCTCTTTAACTATAGGTTTAAGAAGTTCTCTATAATGTATAATTCTTTCAGCTCTATTTCCTGGAATGATGAAGCTATTTACTCCTAGCTTTGCTGCAAGTAGGTATATTTCATCTAAAGCATCATCATCAATATATCCCCCCTCACTTCTTCTATATTTTGGATGTGTCATTTCACCGCCAATTATTACCTCTAACCCCACATCTTTACAAGCATTAATCCATGCCTCTTGCGTTACTGGTCCTGACTGGGGGAAGCCGATTAGGGCATTTACACCTGTCTCTTTAACAGCTACTACAAACCTCCTACCTAGATCCGGTATGTCCGTCATGGCTTTCTGATGATCATAGATTACAGGTAGATCCGTGAATTCCCGAATTATCTGAACTAGAGCTGGTAAACCATAGCGTAAAACTAGAATTGAGCCAACCTTATATCCTCCAACCCCCTCAACATCATGTGTCTGCTCAACCAGTTTCCTAAGCTTCTCTCTATTTTCAACATCGCAAGCAATAATAATGCTTCTATCATACCTTATCATTTTCCCCATGATTCCAACCACAATTCATTACTCATACTGATTTATAAAGTTAGTTGGAAAATTTCCTACATAGTATAACTAATGCCTCTTCTAAAAACTACAATTGGGTAGTGTTTAAGTTTCTTTAACATCTCCCACGTTACTGAATATATATTAGTGTTAAACTGTGCTGCAGTATCCCAAACTGTTCCTCCCCTATCTCTTCTAAGCTTATGTGAGGTTCCTGAGATATGTAGTATTTCGTCAATACCTAAATTTACATTGTATACACCTACAGGTGTAGCTCTCTCCCTAAGTTTAAATATTCTACCGATAACAAATGTGATGAAGCCGCCGAAGTGTTTTAATCCATTAACATCTATGTGTCTAGGCGCTAAATGTACATTTCTCCATGAAAACGTTACATCCCCATCAACAATTATAACACCAACACTAACACCTAGCTTCTCCCTAATTGCTTCATGTATTTCCTTAGCAATTTTATTAGCGTTTTTTAGGGGAAGTGCTACAAGCATGTATGGAAGATTACTTGCATCAATTCCCCCCTCAGAGTAGTGACGTAATGCTTGAAGCAGCCCTGAGGTTCTAAGCACCAGCTCCTTATGTTTAGATCCATAATCTAATGGATAGTTTCTAATTCTATCCAGATTTTCACGTTTAAGCTTACAGAGTGGTCCTAGAATATACCCCCAGATAATCCTCATCCATACTTTAGCCAGCATTCTTGAGAATATTGATGGTTTAATCTTAGATTCATCTATAAGGTATCCGAGAGCTGTAGATATTGCCTTTTCCGAAATGGTAACTATATCATTATCTATAACCTTACCTCTTAAAGCTTTAACAACTTCATTGATGAAGTCTATTCCAGGAGTCCAAAAGCATGTTCTAATTTTTAATACTTTATATTTCATGTTGACCTATACTAATCAGTATCTCTCTACTAGATACTTCAGCTTAATATTTTTATTTCTCAGTTTCACATCTTGTATTTAGTTTTAAGCCTTCAAGTACGCATTTTAGATAGTAAGGTTTAATTACTTTCAGCAGTTAAATATTTGGTGTTGTTTAAATGGGTGTGGATGAGGAAATTGTAAAAATGCTATTTCCTAACCTATATCGGGAGGTTAAAGCTAAGAGGAGATGCATTAGGATAGATGCTGTTAGAACAAGTATAGATGAGGCGGAGGCTGCGGCTTTAGATCCGTATAGGCTTGATGTTGTATATTTCCTACGTAAAAGTAGGAGTGTTGAGGAGGCTGAGGAGGTTATAGCATTTTATGAGAGAATAGGTGAAATAGATAGTGAATATGCTAATTCCTTAAGAAAGCAGCTACGTGAAAAAGGATTAAAAAGCTTTAAAACACTTATATAGCCTTCTCTCAGCAATCATCTCTAAAGCTTGAGGAAGTTTCTACTCTCATTCAGCCCCAACCCTACATCAAGCCTCAGAAATATATTGAATACAAGTTTGCTAACATATTGTTAGGAACGTTTCCTAACAATATACCTTGAATCCAGATTAACTTCAAAGACTTCTCCAGATGCGGGTATGTGAATAAAGACCTGAAAGGAGCAGGAGTATTTGTCTGATAAAGCTGCGGGCTTAACATGATAGGCAGAAGGACACAGCCAGAAACATCTGTAACAGGCTGCTTAAGACATGGGACAAGGGTTTGCCTCGGAAGGAGCTAAGCCCAATGATATGCCCTAATGAACTCAGAGGGGGATAAGGGCGATGAAACTCAAGGACTAAGTATGGATTCCATAAAATCCATACTTAGACTCAAAACCTGAATTAACGAAATACTAATGACTCTGAAAACTTAGAAGCTGCTAGCCTATGTGAATTAATAATTAATTCAAGACCAGCTATCCGGTTTTATATAGTCTAATCCTCTAGCTTCAAATGTACCTACAGTTACTCTAAAGTATTTTTGCTTGTAGTATAGGTCTTCAGCCTCCTCTAGCTTACCCTGTACGGTTATTGTTTCTCCAGCTGAAGCTATATCGCAGTATAGTCCTTCATAGCTAACAACTTCACGAATTTCTGAAACCCATTTCCCCTCTAGGAAATACACATTTTTAACTATGTATTTACATGGTAGGAATATGGAATCTTTATCATCAACAACCTGGCAGCGGATTCTTACTATACCTTTAGGAATATATTTAAATCTACCGTACTCCTCCTTCTCGGTATTAACTGGATGTATTGAGAACTGCCTACCCTGAAATATTGCTCTATTCCACTTCGTACTGTAGAGCTTTACAGCTTCATCAATTCTTAATGGGTGTATTTTAGCTATTTCCTCAGCCCATTGTTTAAGCATATCTCCTTTAGGTCTATGAAAACCATAACTCTCCTCCTCTAAAAGCTTCTTTACAGCTTCTCTAATCTTAACCGAGCTTTCCCTACCATAAGTTACTAAGTCAATATCTGAATATTGCAGGTTATGTATTTTGAGAAGTATAGAGCCTGTTATACCTATACTCCCCACATCTACATTACTCTCTCTACAAATGGTTTTAACAAGTCTTAATGCATGTTCCTCAAGAGGATCTTTAGCTCCACTAATAATTTCCCCTAATCTTAATTCAGGTAGGAAGTGCTTAGCTATTTTTTCACGTGGTACAGCTATAAACTCTATATTCATGTATGGGTCGAAGTATACATAATTGCTACATATAGACTTAAGATACTCCTGAACTTTTAGAACACCTAAAGCACTATAATTTGGCAGCACTCTACTAAATGACTTCCCATCCCTACTCCACTTCACTCTTACAGCTTCACCTCTAAAACCTGGAACATATTTTAAATAGGATATAACCCTATCAGGTGGATGGATATTACCTATAACACAGAATATTGCTCCATCAACATCCTCAATAAAGTCCTTATCCCTAAATTGACGTACACGATACTCTTCCGGAAGCAACGTCTTCATGTGGTACACAGTTAAATAAGCATTATTAAATTTTTCTGATAATGTAGTGGATGTAACAACTTAAATTAGGTATGATGAGTTGGGTTTATGATGTGTTAGATTAAGCAACTATTACATATTTAACCTATAAAGTCTATTATGTTTAAATAGTTAAACATTTTTAAAAACTGATTTATGATTGTTAAGCTGTTAGCTACATTAATAGAACTATTAACCCATATCATCTAAGCTGAATCAATAAAATACGATGACACACCTACGCTTTGTAAACTTAAGCATGTTTTATCACCTTTATCATGGGTATTGTATTTTCTATGAATTCTTTTGCTTTAACTCTTCTATTTATCCATGTTTCGTTCAGCATTATAATTATTGATTTTAGAAGCATTTTTGCATGCTCCTCATCGCATCCATCCTTAATGCATGGTATGTAGTTATCGAATAGTTTAGTTCTATCCTTAACGTACTCTATTATCCTCTCCATTAAATTCCTAACTTCAATACTATATACTCCATGTCTTAAATTGAGAATTCTGCATGAAGCCCTATAGTATGGAGCTCCATCAGTTAGTATAATTATGTTTGAGCCGCAAATAGCTCTAACCCTCTTAATGAATATTAGTGATGTTAGTGTATTAGCAACATCGAAGGTCATCATGTATATGATCTTCCTTAAGTAGGGCTCGAAGGCAATATATAACACCTTCTCTCTGGAACCTATCTTAATCCTAGTATCATCAACCAGCAAAACCCTAGCATTCCTACGAATACTCCTATCAGAAAATAGGAAGCCTAAAGATCTAAACCACGATAGTATAGATGTATGACTCCTACATATTATGAAGCTTAAAATATCTGAAGCAGCTCTTGAAGAGTACGAACGAAAATATATTAAGCACCATAAACAATTAAGATAAATGGGGTTCTCTCCCTAACAAACTTAATAACCTTAGACATAGTTTCACCATAGATAAGGAGAGAACCCCACAGATAAAGCTTAAGTTTACAAAGCGTAAACGAACTATCAACATGATACATTGTCTCCGTTCATATACTATTGTGAAGAGTTTAATGCTTTAATCTAGGCTCCGGAATTGTTGAGGAATGTTGGTTTCTTAACTTTGCCGTGTAGGCTACATGTGATCCATAAACCTCCCGCTTAATTCATAAATTCTTCTACCAATTATTCTATAATATAATCACGTCATGCTTGCCGATGTTTAGTAGTAAGCATTATTGTTTGTTCCTCCATAGCATTATTAATGCTGCCCTATTGCTCCTAATAGTAAGCTAATAATTCTAGAGGTGCTGCCATAATAGGTGGTTAAACGCTAATCCTACATTAGTAGGGAACATATTTATAATAGTTGAAGCTATACTATATTTTGGAGGTTTATGAGTGAGCGCGTCGATGTAGGTATTCCAGGCATGAATGAGATACTTCACGATGGAATACCTAGGAGAAACATTGTCCTATTGTCTGGCGGTCCAGGTACTGGTAAATCTATTTTCGGCCAACAGTTTCTCTACGCTGGCTTCAAATTAAATGAGCCAGGTGTTCTTGTAACTTTGGAGGAGCATCCTGTTCAGGTTAGGATTAACATGGACCGCTTCGGCTGGGAGCCGAGAAAATATGAGCAGGAGGGGAAGTTTGCGGTTGTTGATGCTTTTACCTCCGGTGTTGGCGAATCAGCTAGGAGGGAGCGTTACGTAGTTAAAGATCCGGATGATGTTCCAAGCTTTCTAGATGTTATAAGACAGGCAATTACCGAAATAGGTGCTCAGAGGGTTGTTATAGATTCGGTTTCAACCCTCTACATGACTAAGCCCATGCTGGCAAGATCGACGTTAATGCTTATAAAAAAGGTTCTTGCAGGTTTAGGCTGTACAGGCTTTCTCGTCTCACAGGTAAGTGTAACGGATAGAGGGTTTGGTGGACCTGGTGTTGAGCATGCTGCTGATGGAATTATAAGGCTTGATTTAGATGAGTTTCAAGGTGAGCTTAAACGTTCAATAATTATTTGGAAGATGCGTGGGACAGGGCACTCCATGAGAAGACATCTTTTTGAAATAACAAGCAAGGGAATAATTGTCTACTCAGACAAAACCGTAAAGATTACTCCTAGAGGATTGTTTGAAGGGGGGTGAGGTCTTATAGGTGAGGTTGAAGTTCTCTTAAAACCTTTAGGAAGGGAGGATATTCAAAAGCTTGAAGCAGTCCTCCTCCTAGGAACAGTATCGAGAAGAGACGTTATAGAGAAGATGCGTAGCACAAATCCGAAGGATAGAATTACATGGATAGATTCCTTAGCTGTTGCAGCTGGAGCTCTTGCAAGGGAGAAAGCCGGAATGACCATTACACGAATAGCTGATGAGCTTGGCAGAGGTGAGCAAACTGTTAAAGCACATCTAGCAGGAAAGACTGAAGCTGGAAAGCTTGTAAAGGAAACCTATGAAATGCTGGTTCGTGGAGAAAAAGTTTTAACATTTATAGTTAGGGAGGCTGAAGAAGCCTCGGAGGTTGAAAAGCTGAAGGCTGAAGTTGAGAGGGAGAAGCGGGAGAAAGCTGAACTTCAGAGAAGGCTCAGCGAGGCTCAAGACAAACTTAGAAATGCTGTAAAAGCCTTGGAGGAATTGCTTAATCAATTAAAAACCTGATTGATTAAGCAATTGGTTATGTAAGCTCTCTACAGCGATGTTGTTTATTTCTAAATACTCTATTTAATGGATGCCTACTACTTATCGGTATATTCCTACGCTTTAGGCTGTAGCCGAGAAGCGCATCTATGATTGCTATTGATGGTATTATGTATTCTCCAGCTTCTACTGGACCGTAGATTATGAAGTCTGCTCCATGAATTCTGAGATACGTATTAACTGATGAGTTGCATGCTCTAAATATGTCTTTAGGCTTTTCCCTAATTTTCCTCCACGTATACATAGCGTTGAATGAAGCTGCTCCGCTAGGTAGTCCTAACTCGTTTTTAATGTGGAGTATTGATTCAGCAGTTAATGCTATGCTTGGAGGGTCAAGCACTGTAGCATCAATAAGTGTTTTATCTATACCTGCCCTCCGGGCTTTAGATAGAAGCCCCTCAAATCCGTTATATCCCTTAATAACATCCAACCTTTCCTGAGGCCATATTTTCCTAGGATCTAGAGTAAGCATTACCGCAGCTTTAACTCCTGAGTTTCTTATAGCTTCAAGCTCCTCATCCCCTGTTTGCGGAGATATTGTATTGTACACTATTCTATCCTGCATTCCAGATTCAACTATATATTTTAAACATTCAACCCTAGCCTTAACGGTCACCCCGTCGAGAAGTAGGGGTGCTTCAGTAATTCTGGATATGATGCATACATGCCTCCATAGAGACTCACCCGTTAATCCACTTACAGCAAACATATGTTGAACACCGTACTCGTCACTAAGCTCCTCAACCATCTTAACACTACGTTCTACAGCATCCATATTAACCTCATCACTAACCTCATCGATAAATACTTTATGACCCTTATGGAATAAGCTTCCAATCAAAACCGTAGGATTCTCCCCCTCCCCGCCGAAAACAATATCTCCAACAGTAAATCTTACTTGGCTAGCTTTAAACCTAAACATCAACATCTATGTTAAGCCGGAAATTTAAGCTTAGCGTTCAACATCCAAATTAGGGAGCATGTACTACTTATGCTGCTAATTCATGGCTGAATAGAGGTTTCTGAGAGTTTATGGGAGGCCTTAAACTTGGAGTATGCAGCTTCACCGTTAGATATCCTCTAATAATTGTCCCACATCATTAAGCCTAGAAGACTTATAGGATAATGTTAAGCCTAGGCTTAATGGGTCTACTATCTTGGCAGACCACTTATAGAAGCCTGAAAACTTAACATATTGCCTAACATCCTAAGTTGCTTACTTACAGTACCGATAAGTTTTTAGGTTAATAATTATTTTGAAGCTATGGCTGGAGATGTTAAGGTTGGTTTTATCGGTTTAGGTATAATGGGTTTACCTATGGCTACAAACATCTTAAAAGCAAGATATCCGCTTACAGTCTATAATAGAACGATAAGTAAGGCTGAGCCTTTAAGAAGATTAGGGGCTTACGTTGCTGGCTCCCCTAAAGAGGTGGCTCAGAGATCTGATGTTGTTATATCTATGGTTACTGATGTACCTGATGTTGAGGAGGTTCTCTTCGGAGCTAACGGGGTTGTGGAGGGTGGAGGTAGAGGACTAATATTTATCGATATGAGTACAAACTCTCCTGAAGCAGCTAGAAGCTTTGCTAAGCGTCTACTAGATTACAGTATTGAGTTTATGGATGCTCCTGTTACTGGTGGGGATAAGGGGGCTAGGGAGGGTACACTTACAATAATGGCTGGTGGAAGAATTGAAACATTCCAGAGGGTTAAGCCAATATTTGAAGCTATGGGTAAAACCATAGTTTACTGTGGAGAGGTTGGATCAGGCCAAATGGTTAAGCTATGTAACCAAATAGTTGTTGGCTTAAACATGCTAGCAGTTACTGAAGCTCTAGTATTAGCTAGGAGGGCAGGTATAGATGAAAACATACTATTCACAGTATTATCTACAGGAGCTGCTAATTCATTTACTGTACAGTACTATCTCCCTAAAATATTGAGGGGGGATTTTGAGCCTGGATTTAAAGCTTCGCATCTTAAAAAGGATCTTAAATACGTTATTGATACTGCAAATAAGCTAAACATACCGCTTCCAGGTGTAAGCATCCTACTTCAACTCTACAACTCACTAGTATCGCAAGGCCTAGGGGAGAAGGGAACTCAGGCATTAATAAAAGTTTATGAGGTGCTAAGTAGTAGATAGATTTAGTTTAGCCATCAAGCAGGAAGCTCCTACACATTAAGGGAAGCGATAAGCCCCTGCTAACAGCGGAATCAGTAAGCAGCTTATGCTAACATTATTATAATTGATCCTCATCAACCAAGTATCCTCCAGTAAGGGTTAGGAAGTAGCTCCTAAATAGTAACTCTATATATCCCATAGTTTGGGTATGCGGATCCTCCGATGCGCTGGCCTTCACTATTGCAGGAACCATCATGAAGCCTTAAAGAGTGGAACGGATAACTGTAAATGTTAACTATCCGACAACGGTTATTATGCTATAGGTACTTTCAGATCTTCTTTCAGCCCCTGGTTCCCTACAAACACATCCTTCATACGGTAAAACGGTATTGAGCAGATTAGGCTTTAATCCTATACCTCTATACGTAGTTGACGACATGCATCATTAAATGTACTGGTAACCCTAACAACATACATAACCATCATATATTCTGAGGGTTAACAATATATTTAGGAGCTGCTATGTACCTGCAGTGATATTATGTTTCCTATTAGGGATGAAAACCCTTCAAGAACTACCCCTATAGTTACGTGGATTATTATAGCTGTAAACATCTTCATCTTCATCTACACATACATTATAGATGGTGTAAACTTTGAGAAATATATTTTCAGCTTCGGCACCATACCTGAGAAGATTCTGCGTGGAGAATCTATCTATACACTTTTAACATCGATGTATATGCATGGAGGGTTAATGCATATATTTGGCAATATGCTTTACCTAAATATTTTTGGAGATAATGTTGAGGATGTATGTGGCCATTTAAAATATTTAGTTTTCTACACTATCTGCGGTGTTTCAGCCTCGTTAATCCATGCTTTCCTAACAAGTAATCCACAAATACCTGCAGTAGGTGCTTCAGGAGCTATTTCAGGTATTCTAGGAGCGTATGTTGTACTTTATCCACGTGCAAGAATACTAACAGCAGTCTTCTTCAGAATAATATACTTCACAAGAGTTCCAGCATCTCTATTCATAGGCTTCTGGTTCATAATGCAGCTACTACTTAGCTCCTACGAAATACTTGGCTACGCTACAGGTATAGCTGTTTGGGCTCATATTGGAGGCTTTATAGTAGGATTAATACTTTCACTACCATTAAGAACAAGACTTAGAGAAAGAAGCTTATACCACTACTAAATCAATCCTAATAGCTAAGACTCCTAGTAGAAGATAAAGTATACTCATTCCTTCAAGAATATCTTAAAATATTTACATGATTCAGAAAACCCCGATTTTAATTATGAACTGCTATTAGTATAATGTTCTATATTTTTTACGTGGCTAAGCGAAGATCTTAAAAAGCCTTTATTATGGATTCTTCAATTTCTTATTCCCCCTAAGTTATACAACTTCACTATGCTTTAACAGTGTTTTGACGGCTTTCACATATTAATCCTACATACTTGTCGGCTTCAATTATGCGATTAGAGCTAAAATCGAAAGCATAGCTCTTATCTTAAGCAAAGCCATTACATTGTTTACTTCTAAATATTGAGAAGCATATTCTTTACAAGGCTTAAGCAAAACTTCACGTGAAGCTTCATATTGGAATGAAAAGGATGGACTGAATGGCGGTAGGAAAACAGAGATATTTGGCAGATACATCAATTACTTGAATCACATATGATCATATTTAATATAAATGATGTATTTATTTTAAGGGGAAGAAGCTCAATTAAAATTCAAATATTCGAAGAAGTACCCCTTTAATGATAGTCATATTATTTGTAATTTTATTTAAAATATTTGGAGAAATGATTAAATAGGTGTTTTGGATTATAATTTAATGTATTTCTACACCAATCCATTGATTTTAAATAAGTGGTTAAGATATCTATGTCTTTTGTTTTTATGGTTTTAAAATCAATTTTTTCTATTTCTGTTGTTATATCAATTAATTTCATGTCAACAAGTTTTCTAATCGTTCTCAAAATTATTTCAAAATAAAATAGATTTTTTAATATCCTATTTTCTTCAACCATTTCGGCTCTATATAAATCTCTTGGATTTGATTTTTTATATATATTATCCCAGGAAGTTTTAAGTACAAGCTCCCATTCATGTCCATAGAGACATGTTATTCTCCTCTTTATGGCTTTCAATAGAAGTTTTGATAAATAATAATAGCATCTATCTAGTGAAAGAATAATTCGACCCATTATACGAAAGGGATATGGAAAGAACTTTAATCCTTTAAATTCATAAACTTCATCTGTGGATATTTTAGATCCATAAATTCCAGATGAGAAATCATATTCTATACCAAGTCTTTTCAGAGCCTCTAGGTGTGGAGGAGTCCAACAAAAACCCGGGGCCCTAAAGGCAATCACCTTTTTATTAGGAAACAGCTCCCTAACAGCATTTACTCCGCCAACCCCCTCGATCTCACCGCTTAGAGGATCTATATGAGATGTCTCTCTTTTCATCGAGATCTCCACCGCCTCAAAGAAGCTATTCACGTCGGTGAACTCTGGGATGATGGGCCTCACTGAATGAGAGGATGAGTGATAGCCTACCTCATGCTTTTCAAGCATATCAATAATGGAGGGAAATGAGGATAGCCTCTCAGCCATATGTCCAGTGATGAAAAATATTCCATTTAAAGAATATTTATCTAAAAGAAATAGTATTTTCTCTAAAGATTTAATAGAAATTGGATTTATGAAATCTTCAACATCAAATGTTAGAATCACTAAACCCACATTTAAAGAATAAACTCACATTAAAATATCCTTTTCGAAGGATGTTCGGTCAGCTTGCTTCACTGCATATCCTTACTAAAAACTTTACAAAGGGGTTTTCACATAATTATTTGAGATCCAGATTTAATTCATGTTTTCAACTTACAATTAAAATATTATTAAACTTTGATTTAAAAGTTGAAAAAAGTCTTCACAATTTTAGAGGGCTTTGTAAACTTTAGCTCTAAGACTGTTTAAAATAGACTGTTAAATACTTACGTTGCTGCTTAAGATTTATGTTTAAGAATAGTCTTACCTTTAAGGATGCTGAAATGGTAGGGAGAAGCTAGGGGGAGCTGGGTGTATATGAGTTCGTAAGGAGCCTACAATGTAGATGTTGAGAGGACCTGCTGAAATACAATATATGTGGAAATACTTCATGCTTAAGTTTACAAAGTCTTTTAGAGAGACCATAAATTAAAATAGTTCAATGTCATAATTTTGTTGTGTATGAGGATTATGTTATTCGCCCCTATCGGGAAGGGGATGAAGGGAGGATCATTGAGCTTCTAGCTCATGTCTTCGAGGGATAGCCTAAATTCGATTTGAAATGTAAACCTATAGATCATTGGATGTGGAAACACCGAGATAACCCATTAGGGAAAAGTATTATAATCGTAGCAGAGAAAAATGGTGAAATAATTGGTTGCACTCATGAAGTTAAAATAAGATTGAAAATTGGGAATATATATAATGGTGTTTTTGGGGCAGATGATGGAGTTCATAAAGGATTCAGAAGACTAGGAATATGGAAGAAAATGTCAAATTTAAAGAATGAATTTTACTAAATTCAAATATCCTATTTGATCTTAGCATTACTGGAAATCCAATTTTAATAGAACATAGAAAACGAAGTAGTAATTATGTTTTTTATCCTAGGAATTTAATAATAGTTTCAAGGATAAGAAATATTAAAAGCATTTAAGGATGACAAATTCAAGAAATATTTATCTAAAATATTATAGATACAAGTTTTTGAAACTTTTGAGTAAAATTAGAGATATTTATAAGGTTAAAGATTCATCTAAAGATGATTTTGAAATTTCATCAATCAAACATTTTGACGATAGAATAAATGGTTTTTGGAGCAACATAAAAAATAATTACAATTTTATAGTAAGAGAAGGTGTAGCTATCTTAATTGGAGATATTTAGATCCTCGCTCTGGAAATTACATTGTAAGAGCAGCAAAATCAAATGGTGAAATTCTTGGTTATATTGTTTTAAACATCGAACTCACCTCCAAATTATTTAAGTCTTCTCTGAGTATGGTGTCTTATTGGAAAGTTAGATATGTATAATCATAAACCATCATATCCCACTACTTCTCCCCCTTTTTAGCCTCAACCGTTGAGCTATCTACAGCAACCATTCCATGCTCTCTAATAGATGCTAACGCCTTGAATATCCTATCCCATACCCCTTCATCCTGCCAGCGTTTAAGCCTCTTAACATTATACTTTTAACATTTTACTTTATGTTGGACATATTGCGGATATTCAAACTCTTAACATTATACTTTATTTCTTTAGCTTATGGTAATGTCTTTGTAGGATAAAGCTTAAATATAGCTATAGCTATAATTATAGTTATGAGTACAACAATACAAGTTAGTAAAAGAACTGCAAGAATTCTAAAAGAAATAATGAAGAAAACAAATGCTAAGAGTTATGATGAGCTTATAAGAACTATGATAAAGGAAAGATATGAAATTAAGAATTCCCTATTTGGCTCCAATCCAAAGCTTACTTCTTTCAAAGAGGAGGAAGAGGCGGAATTTCATGAGTTATAGTTTTGTAATAGACTCCTATGCATGGATAGAATACTTTAGAGGATCAAAAAGAGGTTTTCCTGTAAGAAACTATGTTGAAAAGGAAAACTCAGCAACCCCCACAATAGTTATTGCAGAAATTAGTAGAAAACTACTAAAGGAAGTTTTAGCTGGGAGAGAGACAGCAGTAGGGAGGGAGAGTAAGCTGGATTTTATAAAAACCTCAACCTTTGTAGTTGAGCTAAATGAGGAAATAGCTAGATTAGCTGGAGAAATAGATGTGGAGAGGAAGAAAATGGTTAGAGATTGGGGATTAGCTGACTCAATCATACTAGCTACAGCTCGAAAGGAGGACGCAAAAGTTGTAACAGGCAATAAGCATTTTATAGACCTAAAAAACGAAATCATCTTTATTTAGTTAACTCTCAACAATTAAATTAGCTTAAAATATATTAACCTAAAGTAAGTATTCATATAAATGTGAATCAATATGGCTGGAGATATTGAAAATGATGGATTGCCAGATAGTGAAATACTGAATATACTTAGAAGTGTTAAGGTGGTTGCTGTTGTTGGTATATCACGTGATCCATCTAAGCCAGCACACTATGTCCCCAAGTTCCTGAAGGAGAAGGGATATAGAATAGTGCCTGTAAACCCACTTGCAGATGAGGTTTTAGGTGAGAAAGCTTATAAAAGCCTTGAGGAAATTCCCTTTAAAGTAGATGTTGTAAATGTTTTCAGACCATCAGAAGACGTATTACCCATAGCTGAGCAAGCTATAGGGAAGGCTGAGGTTCTATGGATGCAGGAGGGAATATACAATAAGGAGGCAGCTGAAAAAGCTAGGAATAGCGGATTAAAAGTTGTATGGAATAGATGTATGATGAAGGAATACGTAAGGCTAATAGGTGGTAAACCACATATAAGCCTTAAATAACTACGTATCATTTACTATATATAGTATCTACTGCTGATTTTGACAAATCTATCAATAAGCTATTTAAACAGGATTGTAGGTAATCGAGAACTAATATTTCAACATATCCCCGAAAGGAGACAGGTATTTCCCGGAGTGGCTGTTCTTAAAAACTTAAAGATGGATGCCTTACAAGAGGAGCTTAGAGTAAATAAATAGCAGTCTTGAATTTATCTATCAGCTATCACTTAATTTTATTGCTTCATAATATGTATTTCCGTAGTGGAGGAATGTTTAGATTTGTTTCATATTGTGAGTAGGTTTAATATTAGGTTGAAACTTACTATAGTAGATTATTTTGTTAAGTATTTCCATGATAGTACTATACCGATTGTAGCTAATATTGCTGCGAATATGCTTAGACATGTGAAGTCCACTATTAGTGCTGAAGGCTCCAGCTGTAGTATTGTTAGCTGTCTAACAGCATCTGTTAGGTATGTGAGGGGGTTTATACGGGCTATGGTCTGCATCCAGCTTGGCATTAGGGAGATTGGGAAGAAGATATTGCTTGCAAACATTAAAGGCATAGTGATTAAGCCTACAAACTGCATAGGTCTCTCCATCCTTGTTGATCTTATGGAGAACGCTAGGAAAATGGATGAAAGCCCTACGCTAAGTAGGAATATGGCAGCATAGACTCCAACTATGTTAATCCACGTAAAGGTTGAGCTTAACTTCAATCCAAGTATGTAGGCTAACGCTAATATTACTGTTGATTGGAACATAGCTCTAAAGGTTGCATTAAGAATTTTAGCAAATATTATTGCTGCTCGTGATACTGGAGTGCTTATAACCTTATTTAGGAATCCTAAGCGTCTATCCCAAACTATAGACATACCGCTAAACATAGTTGTAGTTGTAACAATCATTGAAACCATGCCTACAGCCATATAGCTGAAGTAGTCTGAAACACCGAAAGTATTCTGCATAATGTTTAAACCTATTTCTGAAAACATTTTCTGAAGCTGTTTTGAAATTAGTGTACCTGGAATATTTATAACTCCGTTTACTGGAGGATTTAGGAGGCTTCCAGGTATTTGAATATTGGGGATACTGATGTTGCTAAGGTTGCTGGATAGAAATAGCCCCTGAATATTCATTGACTTCCCTAAAAGCCCCATCCATATGAGTGGTTGAAGTATAAACATTACCAGCATTACTGGGTCTTTAAGCCATTTTTTAAGCTCTCTAAGGGTTAACGCCCATAAACCCCTAATTAGGCTTGGATTAAACTCATCTAAACTACTCATCTTGATCTAGCCCTCATTAAAGTTATTCTCTGTATTCTAAGAGACTCCTTAGACTCCTCAACATCCCGTATAGCTCTACCAGTATATTCTAGGTAAACCTCATTTAGAGTTGGCTCCATAATTGAAAGTCTTGTTACTGTATAGTTTCTCCTCCATAATGCCTCAACAATAACTGGAGCTGTTACTTCACCTTTCTCAGCCTTAATCCAGTAAGTATTATCCTCTTTTTTAACCTCCTTAACGTTTTCAACACTACGAATTATTTCAGTTACATCCACATCTTCCTTTACGCTTATGGCTATTATGTCTCCGCCTATACTGTCCTTAAGCTCGCTCGGCGTACCTGTTACAATTATTTTTCCATGGTCTATTATAGCTATACGGTCACATAGAGCATCAGCCTCCTCCAAGTAGTGTGTAGTCATGAAAATAGTCATTCCATACTCCTTCTTTAAACGTTTAATGTAATCCCATGTTGCAGCTCTTGTCTGTACATCTAGGCCGAGAGTAGGCTCATCCAGAAACAGAATCTTCGGCCTATTGATTAGGCCGCATGCAAGTTCAAGTCTACGACGCATCCCACCTGAATATGTTTCAACCCTCTTATCCTTAAATTCCAGCAGCTCAACAAGCTCCAACAACTCTAAAGCACGCTTCTTAGCAATTCCCCGCGGAATCCCGTAGAGATCAGCGCAGAGCATTATGTTTTCATAGCCTGTTAAGTCCTCATCTGCTGTATACTCCTGCGGTACAACACCAATCACTTTTCTAACTTCATTTGCCTGTTTTACAATGTCGTAGCCTAGTACTGATGCTTTACCTTCTGTTGGCTTTAAAACAGTTATTAACATGTTTATTGTAGTTGTTTTCCCAGCACCGTTTGGTCCAAGAAATCCGAATATTTCACCATCATATACGCTAAAGCTAATATGGTCAACAGCTACAAGGCTTTTGTTAAAAATTTTTGTTAATCCTTCAGCCTTAATCACGTTTTCCCCCATAGCTTCCACCACGCAGTCTTCCATCTATTTCCTCAAGTCTTTGAGCAGCATTATCCAAAACCTTCAAAACCTCCTCTACAGCCTGCTCTGAAAACCTTTCCTCCAAGCTAATGCCGAGGCTGAATAAAGCCTTAAACAAGCGTCTAAAAACCTCACGAATCTCTTCAGCATGTTTTGGAGGAACACGTATCCAGAGAGATCCTAAAAGAGGTGGGATAAATAGCTTCCTACCCATACGGAACTGAATAAGTGTTTTCCGCTGCTCCTCAAGAAACTCCCTCCCCTTATCTGTAAGTATATACCGCTTTACTCCACTTTCAGCCGGCACCTCCTCTACATAGCTGTTGTCTTGAAGCCAAGCTAGAAGTGGATAAACAGAGCCTGGACTAGGCTTCCAGCAGCCATTAGTACGTTTCTCAATTTCACTCATAATCTCTGAGCCGGAAAGAGGCTTCTCACTTAAAAGTTCAAGTACCTGATAACGTAGAAAGCCTTTAGGTACAGCAGCCATATGTTTTAACCAATGCCTAAACGGTTGTGGAGGCTGACAATCACCAAACATTCATATCACCATCGATATCAAATTCGATAAAACTATACTTATAAACTTTACGCTATAAATGATGAAGCCTTGCAACTTAACATATTGTATTTAACTTCTAAGCTGCCATACCCTGAAATGATATGCGCAAGTTTTCATATTCTGCAGTACTTCTTAAAGTGTGGTGGTAATGGTTAGGGTTGAAGAGAAAATTAGGGTGTATAAGGATGGAAGGGTTATGGAGGCTAAAGCCTTATTTGATACTGGATCTAGGAGAAGCTATTTCAGCAGGGAATTCGCTGAGAAAATTGGTTTTAAGCCATACCTAGAGCCAAAAGTGTCCCGCTGGCAGTTAAGGGTAAATACGCAAAGCTTATTGGGAGAGTAGCAGTTTTCATAGAGGTTGAGGGATACCTCCTGCCAGAGGAAGAAACTATGGGAGTAGTAGAGGATTTAATGGTAGATGCAATTATAGGGTTAAACATAATGGAGGCTTATGGAATTTACATTGAGGAGGATGAGATAGAATTCAAGCATATTCCGTCAACCTCAATGATAATTTAGATAGAAAATAAGCTGAAGAGGATTATTTGCCTATTTGGCCTTACCTCATCAATATGCTAAACATACATAAATCCCTTCAGGCTTATGCTTCATATTATAGTAGAGATTGTTAAACATATTAGAGTTATGAGTGTTTCCAGCTGATCCCTATGGTTATGTCTGAGTTTTCACCAACTATTACATTCACTTTGCCTCTTTACGCTTAAGCCCATCATAGCCTACTGCTCCACCCCTAACCTCTACAGCCTACCATCTACCGCTATACATCTACAGTTTCTGGATGGGGAAGTCAATTATTCCATTTCATACCCAACTCTTGAAGCCTCCTCCACCAGCTACGTATGATCTATGCCTTCTAAATATCTCAACTACCTAATATCGTTAGTTAAGGATCCTCATCGCTTAACCCATGGAACTCCATAAAATAGGTGGAACTTAAGTATTTGAAGCCTCTATAATAATTTAGGGAGGTATAGATGTTGCTTAGCAATGCTGGGGTTAACTGTGCTGAAATTGAATAAGAAACATTAACGAATGAGTATATAAGATATAGTGTTGTTAATAATGTGGAGTTACTGCTATGGGTTTAATTGATAACCTTTATGATGAGCTTAAAGATACTGCTGAGGTTAAGAGTATTAGGAGTTTAGGCTTATATAGGGTTTTATCAATGATATTTAAGCCTGAGTTCTTCAATGATGTTGCCGGTATTGTTGATGAGTTAACCATTAAAGCTACAGCTAATGGTGAGAGAATTAACTGTAGAATTAGTTATGGTGAAGTAGTTGATATGGGTTCAAAATCTATAGATGTTACTGATGGGTTCTACATTGAGCTCTACAACTACCAATACACAACAGTATACCATATAAGGATTTATAAGTTTAAAAGTGGAGATAGGGAGTGGTGTGCTCTATACGTTGATGAAAACCCTGAAACTCCATGGTGGATTAGGAATGAACGTATTTAACATTAATCAGCTAGTTTAAGCTTATATTAAGTTAATGTTGCTGAAATCCTTGCTCCTCAGGTGCATACTGTTTGAAACTATGTGGAAGCTCCAGCAGCCTTAAAAGCCTATTTTTAACAGTATATTGGTGGTTTAGTTGACTCTTAGCTTCAGCTTTTCTGAAGACCAGGTTTTAACACGTAGAATGATTCGTGAATTCTTTGAGAGGGAGATTGCTCCTAAAGCAGCGTTATGGGATAGGAGTAGGCAGCTTCCACGTGAATGCATATTAAAGATGGCTGGTATGGGTCTTATGGGTCTATATGCTCCTAAAGAATATGGAGGACAGGATATTGATAATGTTACTGCAGGTATTATACATGAGGAAATTGGGAGGGTAGACTGTAACTGTGGTGTTATCCTATACGTACATAACAATGCCGTAATGCTTATCAGTAGGGTTGCATCCGGAGAGTTTAGGGATGAATGGCTTGAGGAAATTGTGAGATGCAGGAAAACAGTAGGTTTAGCTTTAACAGAGCCTGGATGTGGAAGTGACTTCGCATCAATAACGACAAAAGCTGAGAAGAGGAATGGATACTACATTATTAACGGTGAGAAATCATTCATAACTGGAGCTGCTCCAGGAGGATTTGAGCTATTCATAGTATTTACGAGAACAGGACCATTAGAGGCAAGGCATAAGGCAATAAGCTCCCTACTTGTTGATTTAGATGCTGATGAAGTTGAGAGATATGAAGTTGAAGATATGGGTTTAAGAGGAAGCAGGTTTGGAGGCTTAAGATTCAACAACACAAAAATACCTATCAAACGCCTCATAGGTGAGGAGAATAGGGGGTTCTACTACATCATGGAGCACTTCAATCCAGGAAGGGTTTTATGGACTCTTGTAGCTCTCGGAGCTGCTGAGAAGGCTCTTGAGCTTACAGTAGATTACGCTAAGCAGAGGAAAGTATTTGGGCAGCCACTAGCAAAGTTTGAGGAGATACAGTTTAAAATTGCGAGAAACACTATGAATATTGAGGCTGCAAAGCTTCTATGCTACAAGGCCCTATGGCTTGCAGACCAGGGAAGAACTGGAGAGCTTGTAAAGCTTCACGCAATGGCTAAATGGTTCGGTGTTGAAGCCGCAATAAAGGCAATAGATGACTCAATGCAGATACATGGAGCATTAGGATACACTACAGAATATCCTATTGAGAGAATGTATAGAGATGTAAGAGGATTCGGATGGGCTGATGGAAGCATAGAGATAATGAAGATAATAACTGCAAGAGAAATACTTGGAAAAGAATACCTACCATACAAGTAGTAACATCGTAAATTTACAAAGGTCGACAAGAAAGCCTACGTTTTTAACAGTGGGATGTCGATAGGTTTAGCGGCAGGCTATCTGGGCTTGTGAATACCTATTAATGTTTGAGGAATAAGCTGGACTAGGAGGTTTAACTTAGTTTAGAATTGATAAATTATATTTGTTCTTCTTTAACTAATAGTTTCGGCTTAGAAGCTTCACTCCTAATTTGCTCTAGTATGAGTTCTTCAAATGAATGGATTTTTACAGGTACTGCAAACTTGATTCCTGATGGTGGTGATACAAGTATGGCTTCCCCCTCATCGAGGGTTTTAATTTCTGAGGATGCCCCGTCAAGATATGGGCTGTACTGAATAACTTTACTGTAGTCTGGCTTTGTTGGTAGTGGGAGAATTATTTTTGTAAGCTGCTGTCTTATAACTGGCTCATCAAGCTCACCGGGCATCTGCGTAATGCAGCATAGCCCAATTCTGTATTTCCTACCCCTCTTACTAATTGTTGAAAATATGTTTTCACCACTATCCTTTAAAACTGTTTTTGAAAGGTATCTATGTGCCTCCTCTACAACTATTAGTATTGTAGGAAGCTTTAACCACTCATCAGGCATTACCTTCTTCAATCCCTCATATGCTGAGAAAACCCTTCTAGCAATAGTTACTGTTAGAAGTTTTTCCTGTAGCTCTGATGCTGATGGTAGATCGATAAGTATAACGTATCCCTCCTTAACAGCACCCATAAAATGCTTTAACATATCGAATTTCTCATCTGGAATAAATATCTGCTCATCCCCTATCATCCCCCTAATCTTCCTCTTCGTAGTGTTTATTGTAACTTTTTGAACCTGCCTGTTAAGCTCTTCATATATTGTGTTTGAGTCTGCACGTATAAGTGTGTAGAGCCAGTCCTCATGTCTTCTACGCCATAGAAGCCATAGTAGAGCCTCCTGTGGAGGTGTTAGGGAGCCTGTTTGGATAAAGTCTTCGGGATGAAGTTGACTCCATGAAATTCTTAATGGGCATGTAAGAATATTTCTCTCAACAACTTCACCGTTAACTGTAAGGAAGTATTTCCTCCTACATAGCTGGTCAATGCTGCTTGTAATGTAGAGTAGCCTATTTTCGGAATGTGGTGAGTGGGCAAGTCCTAGATGGATGCTGTCACCTCCATCAAAGTATTCTCCTTCAGTATCAATAATGATTAGGGAGTATTTCCCTTGGCTTTGGCTTAAAATATTTAATGCTAAAACCTTGCTGAAGTTTGTTTTCCCCCCTCCAGTTCTTGAGCATATAAGCATATGGTGTGGAAATGTTTTTAACCCGTTAATTCTTACGTGTTGACCTGTAACTCTATGTCCCTGCCTAACATATCCAAGCTCAACATCCCCACTATCTAGATCCAGCATCTTCAAATCTTCACCCCCTATAGTGTATACGTTTGAGAATAGTGGGGGAACTGATGTTGGACCATGGGCTTTAAACCCATCCTCAACCTGAGCAACCGTAACTGCGATAGCTGTATCGTAGAATCTTAATGGTTTATCATATATGTTAATCTCCTCCCCATTCTCCCCTCTTAAAGACAATCTAGCAACTTCAGCCTGTGTTAGAAGGCTTTCAGGCCTAAAGTCAACAACTCTTAAAATAAATCTACATCCTCCATGCTGAACCTTCGCTAACTGTCCTCTATCAATCTTCACTCCATCCTTAATTCTAAACTTAACCCTCACTCCTTCAACCCATATAACTGTACCTATCTTCACCGATTCCCCCATAAAACATCCTCCCTAAACTCTCCAGCTCTAACACTTCCCAGGAATCTTTTAAGAAGCATCTTCCCCTCAAGAAGCTCAATAATTCTCTCTCTTAAAGCCTCAATCTCGCTATTTGAGATTTTAGCCTCGTTATGGACATGTAGTAGTGGGTAGGGATATCCTGGATATGCTGGATCCTGTAGGTATGCTATGTAGCTAAGTATTTCCTCAATATCTTGAATAGATGAAATACTTGGTGAAATATCAACTCTGAAAGCATAGTCGACATTATCGAAGCATGCAATAACTATTCTGCCTAGAATCCATGGATACGTATCCTCGAAGATAGGATAGTAAAACCACGGCTTACCCCTCCTTCTAAACATTAGGTAGCCGATAATGCTTTCCCCATTTTCAAGCTTAAGCTGTGTAGACTTACATAAGCCAACAAGAATAATTCCCCTACTTGAAAGCTTATTTTCAAGACTTGTTAAAACATCAAGTGAGCTTTTCTTAAATGTAGGTATAGCCATTAATGGCCTATCTAGAATACAGATATCTCCATCTTCAAGTAGGGGGGAGTTTAGGAGGATTGTTTCAGCTTCAACACTTCTTAGAAGGGATAATGCTTCAACCTTACTGCTAACAATGCTGAAAAATCTTTTTGATGATAGCTTAACTTTACTTCTTCCACGCCATAATCCCAACGCAATCTTAATACATATTATTTGAAGAGAGCTAAGGTCAAAAATCTTTTTAACGGAAGCGTCAACACATAGGATTCTCCTATCATGGGGGGCTGGAGCTAAATCATGGAAGTAGCCGTCATAAACTTCAAAGCCGTAAAGAGTTTTCCCCTTAATCTTCAGTATGGGACGTAGCCCTCCATGCCTGCCCTCAACATTAAAAACATCTATCAATTTATCTACGACTTCATCTATATTTTCAGTTAACCCCCTCATTTAGACACCAATATAGATGTTTAAACATCAATATTAATACTACTATAGATATGTTTAGCTCATGAAAATTATGTGGGATATGTGACGGTAATGCTTCAGATTGAACAGTTATACTTGTAGTGGACGGTAACAGCTTAATAAGTGACTAGCTAAATAAGTCTTTAACTGTAACATTTAACACATGAATAGTAGCAAAAGTTTATTACTAAGCTTACCCATTCTATACTGTAACGCTTCAACGCTACGGTGATTTAATGGTTGTATTAATCTGCATGGTTGGACATGACTATCAGAGAATACTTGATGGTGTTAACTATTGGAGGAGGAAATACCCTATTGAAGCCATACATATCCTATATGATAGGAAGAAGGATAAGTATGGATATGCTTCAAGGAGAAACGCTAAAGATCTTGAGGAAGCCTTAAGCTTCGCAGGCTCAAAACCTATCCTCATAGGCTACAATCCACAAAGCTACCCAGATGTTTTCTCAACACTCTACTCAATTATAAGGTTTGAAGTAACGGATATGGAGAGAAGGGTTTTAATCGATACAACATCAACAACAAAAGAAGCATACGGTGCCGCTGTTACATGTGCATTAATGTTTTCAGATGTTACACTATACGTTGTTCCACCTGCTGAGAGAGGATGGTATATTCCTGAGCCGGGAATGCCTGAATATGAGGAATGGTTTAGTAAAGTTAGAAATGTTAATGGGCTAGATCCCCAGGAAATATTCCTACCCGGATATAGGCTTGAAAACCCTAAGGAGGATGAGGAGAAAATAGTTTCAATCCTCCTAACCCATGGAGGAGTTTCAGACTCTATTCGAAGCATTATTGAATGGTGTGGTGAAAACCCTGAAAACGCAGCTGTAAAGAACAAGTATAGTAGGCTTATTGACGGCTTAGTTAGGAAAGGGCTTGTTAGGGAAATTCCACAAGCTAAAGTGAAGAGGGTTGAGCTAACACCATTCGGTAAAATACTAGCATTAGGATTAAAATACTATAAAGCAAGAAAGGAAATACATATACCTAAACCTATCCCAACATATAGTGTCCCCGTAGATGAAGATAGAGATCCTCAATTAAATGAAGACTTAGTATTTAAGTCGGAAATAGATAATATAAGATTTAGATTTGAACGTAAAGCAACTAGCAAACAGTAAGGAATACAGTCTAGCAATTTAAGATGTTTCAAGTAAACTGCTAATTCATCTATAAGGATGAACATCTAAAACTCTGATTTAGAATCCGTTCAAACTTCGAAATCAGCTTCTCAAGTTTTAACCAGCTTCAACTACTACTTAGTTTTAACAGCTGAAGCGTATAGACGCAATAATAAATCCATAAGCAGGGGTTAAACCATAAGTTTACAGATTCCTAAATACGTATTAGCTAAGATCTAGGCTTCCAAGAAGTATGCTAACGTATTTTAAGATTATTCTCATTAAATTCGTTCTTAGTAAGTGTTACTACATTCCTGGTTTTCCCAGCTCCAATCTTTCTGCTGGAGTTTCTCCATGTATTTTACTTCAAAGCCAACCATTCCCCCGAAAACAACATATATTTCTCCTCTATTCCTCCAATAGCCAATATTGAATTTTCTTGCTAGATGGGATGCAGCAATACTTTCAACTATTATTGATTTCTCCAGGATTCTTTTTGGACACTGTGAGGAAAGGATCCTGAAGCTAACCTGTAAAATTAGCTTCAATACCATTTCAGAATTAACTGTTAATTAAGTGTTCAAAATTAAGTATGCAGACCCTATTAAACCTCCATAATGTTTAAGAGTTACTAATCAAACTTACGGTATGAGTGTTAAAACTCATATATATGCATCTCCAACTCTTATAGGTAAGCCTCTATCCATATCCTCCAGTAGCTATGCTGAGGCGGAGCTTAAAGCTGATTGGAGAATGGCTGTTGATGAAAGGGGACTAGTACATGGAGGATTTACGTTTGGGCTTGCAGACTATGCTGCTATGATTGCAGTTAATGAGCCTAACGTAGTTCTAGCTAAGGCTGAAGTTAAGTTTACAGCTCCTGTAAAGGTTGGTGACTTAATGAATGCTAGGGCTGAAGTAATCGATAAGAAAGATGGGAAATACGTTGTAAACGTTGTTGTTAAAGTTAAAAACATAAAGGTTCTAGAAGGAGTATTTACATGTATTGCTGCTGAGAAACATGTTTTAAATGCTAAATAGTCCAGTTGAAATCATCATTCAGCACATACTTAGTAAAGCCTAAGAGCTTAACCCGTAAGTAGCTTAAACCGTCAGCCATACTAATATTACATGAGCAATACTTAACATTTATTAATATGTAGTGAAAATATATTTGGTGATTTATTGAATAGCTTACCTAATGAGAAACTAGCTGAGTTTATTGGTGAACATACATATGGATTATGGAGACCGCAGAAAACTTGGAAGAAGCCTGTTTACATTGTTGATGCTGAGGGAGTATACTTGTATGATGGTACAGGTAAGAAATATCTTGACTTTTCATCACAGCTTATGTGTTCAAATCTAGGACATAAAAACAAGCTATTAATAAACGCCATTATAGAGCAAGCTCAAAAGCTCCAATATATTAGCCCAATGTTTGCCTGTGAGATACGTGCTAAAGCAACCGAGTCTCTTCTTAAAGTTCTACCGGAAAACCTTAAGAAAATATTTTACTCCACATCAGGCTCGGAAGCTAATGAAACGGCTTTAAGAATTGTAAGGCTTTACAACGCTTCTAGTGGGAAGTATAAAGTTATATCTAGATACTCGTCATACCATGGCGCTACAGCAGCTGCTAATACCTTAACAGGAGACTGGAGGAGGTGGTTTGCAGAGCATGTAAACACAGTTCCAGGAGTAGTATATGCTCCTGATGCCTACTGCTACCGGTGTCCCTTCAATCTTAAATATCCTGAATGTGGAGTGCAATGTGTTGAATATATTGATTACATAGTAAAAAACGAGGGAAACGTAGCAGCTGTAATTGTTGAGCCTGTGGTTGGAACTAACGGTGTTCTTGTACCTCCTAGGGAGTATCTTCCAAGGCTAAGGGAGATAGCTGATGAAAACAGTATATTCCTAATAGTTGATGAAGTTATGTCTGGATGGGGTAGAACAGGTAAAATGTTCGCTATAGAGCATTGGAGTATTAAGCCCGATATTTTAACTACAGCTAAGGGATGTACTGGTGCATATATGCCTCTAGGAATTACGGCAACAAGCAGTAGAATTATGGAATACTTTGAGGAAAACATATTTGTACATGGGCATACATATACAGCACATCCAATTACATTAGCACCTCTACCAGTAGCTATTGAAGAGTATAATAGGCTAATCAATAGCGGACATATTCAGAAAGTTAGCAGCCACCTTGCTAATAGGCTTAGCGAGCTATGGAACAATCATAAATGCATAGGTGATATTAGAGGCTTAGGATTATTCTGGGCTATTGAAATTGTGAAGAATAGAAGAACTAAAAAGCCGTTTAATACAAGAATGGATAAAGCATCCATGAAGCCTCTTATGGTTGATAAAATAAGTAATGAATTAATGATGAAGGGGGTTTACCTCTACGGTGTAGTAAGCCACTTCATAGTTGCACCGCCACTAATAATAACTGAAAAGCAAATAGATGAAGGTATAGATGCATTAGATGAAGCATTAAAGATTGCAGATAAAGAAGTTGAAGAATAAAATAAAATATTAACCTAATTATTTATGAATATCTAAACTATTAAATTCTTTATAGAATTGAGTTGTAGAAAACTTGGAAGTTCCCGGATAAACGGGGTAAGGCTTAAATAAGGATCTGAGATAAATTCATGAATAATCTCCTTCCCAGTTCCTGCCATGACTTTCAAGCATAATTAGATTAAGCTCTTCTCCCTAGAGCAGTGGATCTGTAAACTTAAGCATTGCTGACCACCCTCCAGGTAAGGATTAAGCTTACAGTGCAAGAGTAGTGTTAGGAAGATTTTTATATCTCAATATAATAGGTGGAAGGGGTTATCTTGAGGTTTCCTGAGTTTTGCCTTGAAAGATGGCAGAGCCTACGTGAATATCGTGTTAAAATAAATCTAGCTGAAAGTGGGGTTTACCCATTAACACTAGGGGAGTTAGGTATAGAGATTCCTAGCAATTTATCTTTAGGATATGCTATGACTAAGGGTTTAGTACAGCTTAGGGATGCTATTATTGACATGTATGGTGGGTTAGGGCTTACCCGTGAAAACGTTCTAGTTACTAATGGTACTTCTGAAGCTAATCTATTAGCTGTTCTATCATTAATTGGTAGGGGTAATGAAGTTATTGTTCAAATGCCTAACTACATGCAGATTTATGGATTACTGAAGGCTATTAAAGCTAAGGTTAGGGAGTGGTGGCTTAAACCTAGTGAAGAGTTTAAGCCATCAATAGATGATTTAAATAAGCTTATAGGTAAAAATACTAAGGCAATATTTATCTCAAACCCAAATAATCCAACTGGGAAATCCCTAAATAGTAGAGAATTAAAGAAGATAGCTGAGGTAGCTGGGGAAAATAATGTATTCCTCGTATTTGATGAGGTTTATCGAGGCCTAGAGCTTGTAGACAGCTATACTCCAAGCATACTTGAACACTATGATTTAGATAAAGCTATTGTAACTAGTGGTTTAAGTAAGGTGTATGGCTTACCAGGTATTAGGATGGGGTGGATAATATCTTCAAGAAAAATAGTTAATAAAGCATGGAGTATTAAAGACTATACGACAATATCCACCTCTACATTAAGCAGCTATATAGCATTAAAAGTTTTACAGTCTAGCATAATAGGTAGACTTATTGAGAGGGCGAGAAGAATTGTACGTGGAAACCTGCTAGTTTTCAAATCAGTAATTTCTTCAGAAAATCTATTAAGCTACATTGAGCCTGATGCTGGAGCCTACATCCTGGTAAAAATAAACCTACCCATCAATACATTAAAACTAGCGGAGAAAATCTATAGGGAGAAAAGTGTTTTAGTAAATCCGGGGGAATGCTTCAACATACCTGGATACTTTAGAATAGGATTAGGAGGACTGCAGGAGGAGCTGTCTCTAGGAGTAAATATGATTATTGAGACTCTGCAGAACTATGCTAAAGAATCTTAAACCTTAGATTTACTTATTAGTTGCTACTAGTATTGAGGATAAACCTAGTAGTAGGGGATTAACGTATCTGTTTATCTCTTAGAAACTTTCTATATTCATAGTATCCCTTGAAGAACTCGAAGATAATAGATCTTAACCCATGCTCATAAATGGTTTTAACCCCATCCTCAATATCTTTAAGTATTAGCTCTACAAATCCCGGCTTACTATCTATCCATTTAAGTAGATTAAAGGATTCCCACTTCTGTGTAACCCAGCTTCCACCTGATGAAGTGTTTACTACATTGATGAAGTCGGATTCGGATATCCCCATCTTCTTAGCTATCTCAACTGCTTCAGCAGCTATAACGTTATTGCAGTACAGCATGAGGTTGTTTAGCAGCTTAACCTTTAATCCGGAGCCTAAATCCCCCAGGTAAAATATATTCTTCCCCATTAGTTCAAGTATAGGTTTAAGCTTTTCAAAAGCCTCCCTATCCCCACCAACCATGAATGTTAAGCTTCCCTCCTCAGCACCTATCGGCCCACCACTTATCGGCGCATCTATTACCTTAACTCCAAACTGTGAAGTCTTACCTGCAACCTCCATACAGGTTGATGGGAGAATAGTACTATGAATCGCTACATATAATGGTTTAACCGCATTCTTTACTACACCATCATCTCCAAGCATAACGTCCCTAACCTGCCTATCATCTAAAACAACTACATGAATACAATCACACCTCCCCACCAACTCCCCTATCGACCTACATACAGTTCCTCCAAACCTTCTAAACTCCTCCATCCTTAAGGGATTTATATCATATCCATAAACCCTATACCCTCCCTTCAACACATTCCTCGACATCGGTAACCCCATAGTTCCCAAACCTATAAAACCAACATTAAACCCCATCTACATACACCTAGCAGCCTTCAACTAATTTGTTAACATATTATAATTGTAGAAACCATATATAAACCTACATAGAATACAGTATTCCGAAGCTGTTTAGAATCTAATATTGATTTTCAAACAATAAATCTGAAGGAAAATCATTCCTCTTTAGCATTCTAAAATACTAATTAGGAATTTAGTGGATGTTATCAAGCAGCATTGTATTCCACATCGCCAGATACTTGATAGCTTATGGAAGTATGATCTACTGTTACTAATTCACTACTAATAAATATGTATGCTATTAAGCGGTATGTACTAGCCATAACTGGTTTATGTTACAGTAGTATTGTTAACTAAATGTCAGCTTATATCTTACTTTTTTTCCACGTCCATCCTTTACTATTAATCCTTTACTTTGAAGTTTTTCAAGTATTTTTCTCACTGTACTTTCTCTTAGGTTCAGTATTTTCTCCAAGTCTTTCCTCGTAGCTTTACCTTTCTCCCTTATGTAGTTTATTACTTTATCCTCGTTTTCATCCATGTTCCCCCTATATCTACTTTTAATTTCAGCCCTAAATACGTTGTTTGATGTGAAGATAGGTTCACCATTACCGTTAAGTATACATTTCTCCAGTACTTGTAGTGTTCCTATCCCCCATTTCTCTATGTATCCCATAATATATAGTATATTAGCTATTTTAGGGTTTCTCAATATTGATCTATGTGGCTTTTTAAGGTCTTCAACAGTTATTCCTGAAGGTAGTCCTCCAGGATTTTCAATTACTATTTTATCCTCCATTATCTTCACGTATATTGGTCCCTTTATGGAGTAATCCCTGTGAGTAACTGCATTAACTATAAGCTCCCTAATAGCTTCTAGAGGGTATTCATATAGATCCCTCCTTAAAACTCCATTAATTTTAACCTCTCTCCTTATTAATGATAGGATCTCCACGTAGCTTCTCTCTATCTGCTCTACTAGGTCTCCATAAATTTCCCTCTCTATTATTGGTCTCTCCTTTCCACTTATGAATTTACCTATTTTTACAGTAGCCCATGGAATATTTGACTGTGGATTTTTTCCAAAAAGCAGTAAAGCCGCAATTCTCACTCCCCTATTTATTAATCCTAGGCTTTTTAGAGTGTTATATTCATTGCTAGGTGGTGTAGATAATCTTGTATTTCTAGCTTTAGCCATGAAGGCTTTAACCTTATCTAGATCTATATCCTCAATACTGGCTAACTCTATATCCTCGTAGGATACTTCATATGTTCTCCTTAATAGATTTACGATTTCATCCCTATCCATCTTAACATTGCTTCTACCTACACGTCTATAAGCAACTCCACATGCAAAAACAGGTTTATCAGTACGCTCTGAAACCCTAATTTCCACTATATGTTTACCCTTCAAATCTATAACTTTTACTTCAGGATATATTTTAGGATTAGTGTTTTGAGCTATCTTATTAACTATATCTTCCAGTGTTCTTCTACCAATTTTAACACCAATAACTTCTCCATCATCATCAACACCTATAAGTACTACTCCACCCTTAGTGTTTGAGAATGCAGAAACTGTAGCTAGAATCCCGTTAAAATCTGATATTGACTTTTTAAACTCTACGGTTTCAGATTCTCCGCTTTTTAAGTTTTCCATAAATATTGTAGGTAGTAAACAATATAAATATTACCGTTACTTACCGGTAGGTAACGGTAAGTATTTTAGTTTAAATCAAAATATTTAAGAGTAAAACCGGATTTAGAAGATAAATAGCTAGTATCTCTCCTACTTTGTTAATTCTTCAATAATTATGCCTTAACCATAATCAATGTGGAAAGGAATAGTATTTGGGTATGAGTAGATTACAGTTTTTGAATTAGTTCTTTAAATTTTCATTCATGAATTCTATATTGTAATCTCTAACTGTCTGCTCCAATATTGTATAACCATAAATATACCACCTGCATCCATTAGCAAGCATGTATATTATTTTATTTATAATACACCTATCACTCTAGGCTACCTGCCTTAGCCCTAGGAGGAAGCCTAAAAGCTCCTACTTATCATCAGTAAATTCCTAAACTTCATAAATAGAAGTAGATGGGAGGGGACTTAAATAGATTTTAGATGAGTTAGCTATTTACTCTTTCTCTCAAGCTCCTGTTTTCTTAATTCGAAACGTTTTATTTTACCACTTATTGTTTTTGGAAGTTCATCGATGAACTCTATTTCTCTAGGGTACTTGTATGGTGCAGCTATTTTCTTACAGTAATCCTGAATATCTCTTATAAGCTCTTCTGATGGTTTATATCCGGGTTTAAGAACTACATAAGCCTTCACAATAGCCCCCCTTAAAGGATCAGGACTAGCAATAACAGCGGATTCTAGAACTGCTGGATGGGAGTTAATTATGTTTTCAACTTCAAAAGGTCCAATCCTATATCCTGAACTCTTAATTACATCATCGCTCCTCCCCTCAAACCAAACATAACCCTCCTCATCCATTCTAGCCATATCTCCTGTTAGATACCATTCTCCAATGTAGCATTTCTCCTCATGCCTCCCCCAGTATCCCTTAAATAGTGTAGGATGCCCCCTCTTAATAGCGATTACACCTACCTCCCCTACTCTAACTGGAAGTCCTGTTTCCGGATTTATTATGGCTGCATCAACCATAGGTACAAGCTTACCCATAGAGCCCGGCTTTATTTTAATATCAGGTGGTACGCAGGCTGTAATGCATGTTTCTGTCTGGCCATATCCCTCCCTTACGTCAACTCCAAACTTCCCCTTGAAGAACTCAACGATTTTAGGAGTTACAGGCTCACCTGCGGAAAGTATAAATTTAAGACTGCTTAAATCATACTTCTTATCAGCATCACTAACTATACACATAGCTCTAAGCTCCGTAGCCGTCATTTTAGCTATATTTATCCTCCATTTATCTAGAAGATTAAACCACATTTCCGGATTAAATCTTCCAGTATAGTGGAAGTTAGTAGCTCCAACGTTAAATACAACTCCAAGCACTGCATACTCCCACTTCGCCCATCCCGGCTCTGCAGTAACCCAGCATAAATCACTAGACTTAACGTCTCTCCACCAATACTCAGCATGAATCTTTAAAATACAATACATCCAGTCATGAGTACGTATCACGCCCTTCGGTGGTCCAGTTGTACCAGACGTATAGTTAATTGTAAGAATATCGTTAGCCTTAATTTCCTCCGGCTCAATCTTTCTTGAAGCTGACTTTACAACATCCCAAAAGTTTATCCATCCACTCCTATCCTCACCTACGATGATGAAGTGTTTTAAGGATATTTTATCTCTTACAGCATCAACCTCACCAGCAGTTACAGGATCTCCTACCACAATTACTTTCGGTTCGCAGTCGCGAATTCTATATTCAATATCCCATCTTCTAAGCATCACCGTACCTGGAACAGCAACCCCACCTACAATCCATGCACCAAATCTAGCTACATAAGCCTCTATACCTCTTGGAAGAAGTATAAGAACCCTATCCCCCTTGAATACGCCAAGACTCCTAAAAACATTTCCAAGCCTTGCAGCATTATCCAATATCTCCCAATATGTAGCTTTCTCAACTCTACCATCTACATGCTCAACAATAACTGATAATTTAGATCTATCCTCCGCCCACCTCCTAAGAACATCAACAAAACTATAGTTTTCCGGAATACTCCAATTAAAGTCTTTACCCATAGCTGAAACCTACACTAATTTAATTAATACAGCCTAATAAATATAGAGTAAGAAATGAAGCCTTAGTATTAAGTTTCATAAGTATAGTTATCTTAAAGCTATAACTCTAAGGTAAGTATAGTATTAACAGCTAGGTAAGCTTGTAATCTAAACTTCTAGAGCATTATGAGTTTATGTTCCTAATACCCTTTAGAGGTTTAGTGGGGATTAATGTTAATTCTTCTAAAATGTTAGGAGGCTTATAGTTCTGATGAGGCATTTTAAAGTTAATGGAGTAATAGATGTTGATTAGAATAAGGAGCTATCTATGAGGTTTTATTCCTTAAGGAATACTCTTACAGCTGGAAGTTCATATTTTTAAATTATGTGATGGTAAATCAACACTTACTATTAATAATACTCTATGGATTACCATACTCTAAAAGATTTTAAATACAATACTGATTTCTTTCGAAGCCTAATAAAATCATATGCCATCATCTGCAGAGAACTAAAGCCTTCCCCAACAACACAAAACCCAATCAACAAAGCGGGAGACTCAAAAGTTAATAACATGCTGAAACCAGCTAATAAACCATTCATACTATACTACAACCACTTAAGAAGGTAAGTTTAAGTTGCCACATCCTGCTTTACCTATCTGTTTCATGTTAATATTAGATGTCTTATTAAGGTTCTTAATTCTTTCTATACCATTAATGTTTCCTCAGCACTTCATCACCTATAACCAGTAATACTGCAGATAGTATAATTATGATCTATTACTGAAATCCTTAGATTTAGAAGCGGAAATCTTGGTAATCATCATTAATTAACCATGTAAAATAGTAATAAAATATTTGAAGCCCCATTCATATTTACTATATCTAGACTCATACATTAAATAGCTCTGATATGTCTAAGATATTGATAGACATCTTATATCTTAATGTTGCTGTTTTGAAGATGATGTAGCACATAGGACAGCTTGTAGCTATGGTGTTTATGTTTAGGGGTATTATGTCTTCACTAAGTCTTTTATAAGCTACACTTATAGATGCTTCGTAGCTTATTGCAGGTACAGCAGCTCCGCCACCACAGCATCTTGACTTATCTCTTGATAATAGTGGCTCCAATAACTCTACGTTTTTCATTGTTTTAATTGCTTTACGCGGCTCATCTATTAGGTTTAAGCGTTTAAGATTGCATGGATCATGATAAGCTATTTTAAGCTTATTAGTTTCAGGGGGATTAATAACTCCTTCTGAAGCTAGCTTATGTATGAGTTGTGAGGTGTGAAGTATTTCTACTGGTAGTTTGATGCCTAGCATGTTTGGATAATCATGCTTAAATGTAGAGTAGCAGCCAGCACATGAGGTTACTATAGTTTCTATTTTTCTATCTTCTATTATTGAAAGGATTTTCCCCGCTACCTCCCTTGCTTCATCTATAACGCCTAGCTTAATTAGTGGTTCACCACAGCATAGGGCAGGATCTAATACTGAAAACTCCATATTGGATGCTTGCAGAATTTTTAGGGTGGCTGTAGCGATGTTTCTTGTTCTTAGAGATGATGTACATCCAACCCAATATGCAACTTTGCATTTCTCCCTTGCTATATATTCTTTACCAATCCATATCCCCCTCTTTTCAGGAGGCTGCCGGTATGGATTTCCATGTTTAAGTATGCTATCTATTATTGAGTAAACACTTTTAGGAGCTAACCCCCTCCTAGTAGCCTCTCCTTTCAGCTTTAAGATTACATCTGGAAGATCTATGTTTTCAGGGCAGAAATCATGGCATGATGAGCATTGACTGCAAAGCCATGGATAAATGGCTGGAAGCTTATTATCGATTAAGCCGAGATGAAGCTTTCTAACTAGTCGTCTAACATGGAATCCATCAATATTGGTGAAGGGACATACTGAAGCGCAGGAGCCGCATTGAGCACATATCCTAGTTTCCTTAATGGCTTCAATCATGGCTTACACCCAACTCCTCCACCATGTTTTTAACTGTAGCTACAAATTTCGGAGCATCTGCAGCTGAAAGCCATACAGTCCGTAGCCTATCTGGATCAATGCCTTTACTGATAAGCTGTCTTCTCACTTTCTCCATTCTATCCCTACATTTATAGTTTCCATTAACGTAGTGGCATGTTGGGAACTCGCATCCAGCTACTAGAACTCCTCTTGCTCCAAGCTCAAACGCTTTATGTATGAAGTCTACATCTACCCTGCCGGAACACATAACACGGATAATGCGTATGTTTGGTGGATATTGAAATCTGCTTACACCAGCTAGATCAACAGCTCCTAAAGCACACCAGTGGCAGCAGAAAGCCAGTATTTTCTCTTCAGGCTTATCTCTTAATGCCTCCTCTATCTGCCTCATTATCTGCTTCTTTCTAAACCCTACTATATCTATGGCATCTCTTGGGCATTCAGCTGCGCAGGTACCGCATCCCTTACATAAACCTTTTACAACTACTGGATACTCGTTAACTATCTCTATAGCGTTGAATGGGCATGTTTTAACACATAGGTAGCATTTAGCGCATTTCTTATGGTCTATCTCAGCCATAATACCCTCATTAATTACAAATCCCTTAACCATAGGTATAGCTGCCCTCATAGCTGCTCCGAGAGCTTCCTTCATAGCTTCATCAACGCTCTTCGGCGATCTAGCTCCTCCACATACGTAAACACCATCTGTAAGCAGATCGAGGGGTTTAAGCTTAACGTGAGCCTCCTTTAGGAATAGGCTTGTATCTATTGAAGCTTTAAGATAGCCTTTAAGCTTATTAATTGATTGGCTTCCTTGAAGGGAGGATATGAGAATTATAAGGTCTACGTTTAGCTCAACATAATCACCTAGCAAAACATCATATACTTTAACCTTAAGACCATTATCTTTACAGCTTACTTCAAGCTTCCCATCATATCTTAAAAGATTAACATCATACTTATCCATTACCTTCCTGAAGTAGCATTCATAAATCCCCTTCATGTTTAGATCTTGGTGGAGAATGTAAACTTTTATGTTTGGATTTCTCTCCTTAATGTATTCAGCATTCTTTATGGAGACCATACAGCCAATATTACAGCATCCAGCACCGTTAGTTTTGGAGCCGACACAGTTTATAATAGCTACTGAGCCTAAATTATCTAGACTGATTTCACCGTTTTTCACTTTTTCCTCAAATTCAAGAGCTGTCACTACGTTGCTGAATTCACCGTAGCTGTAGAGACCCTTCGGCTTCCTCTCCTCCATACCTGTACTTACTATTATTGTAGATACTTTAAGCTCCCTTACTTCGCTTCCTGTACGTATTTTAACGTTGAAGTTCCCTATATATCCATCTATATCCTCTATTTCCGTATTTGTGAATACATGTATGTTCCTATATTTACTTAGCTGAGATATTTTCTCCATTAATAATTCATCGCTAGATATATTGGCTGGAGCTATTCTAATCAGTCTTCTTAATAGTCCACCTAGCTCAGCCTCCTTTTCGACCAGGTAGACCTCAATACCGAGGCTGGCTAGGGATAGAGCTGCAGTTATACCGGATATGCCTCCACCTATAATTAGGGCTTCTCTACCTACAGGTAGCTTTACCTCTTCGGATGGCTCTAGTAGTAATGCTTTAGCAATACCCATCCTTACGAGTTCCTTAGCCTTTTCGAATGCGGCTTCAGGATTATCCTTATGAACCCAGGAAGCTTGCTCTCTTATACTTACAAATTCGAGAAGATATGGGTTTAGGCCGGCTTCCCTTAATGCTGATCTAAATATGGCTTCATGAGTTCTTGGAGTACAGCAAGCTACTACAACTCTGTTCAGCCTGTTTTTAGATATGGCTTCCTTAATCTTATTTAGGTAGTCGGCTGAACATATGAATCTCCCCTCATCCGTAAACGCTACATTCTGTAGTGTGGAGACGTATTCTGTAAGCTTCTTAACGTTAATTACAGCTCCTATATTAGTACCACAGTTACATATAAATACTCCTATACGTGGCTCCTCCATATTTAAGCCCCTAATGCCCATTTAGCTGCATTCATACTGGCAGCTATGGCTTCAGCTACGGATTCAGATATATCCTTCGGTCCTGAGGCTGAGCCACATACGTAGATTCCCTCAATACCTGTTTCTGTTGGGTTTCTTTCAGACTCCTTAATAAAGCCGTAATCATCCAGCTCAACATTAAGTATCTTAGCGATCTCCCTATTTCCCTCTGATGGTAGGAATGGTGTTGCCAGCACAACTATGTCCACATTCATTCTTCCAATCTGTCCATTTACGGTATCCTCATATGTAAGGGTGAGTAAGCTGCTTCCAGGCTCTTGATATATATGGGATGGTCTACCTCTTACATATTGTACGTTAAGATCTAATGCTCTCCGATAGTAGTTATAGAAGTCTTTAGCATATGTTCTTAGATTCGTGTAGAATATGTATGTTTCTACATCCTTCTCATGGTCTTTTGTAAGGATTGCCTGCTTAGTAGATATCATGCAGCATATCTTGGAGCAGTAGGGTACTCCATACCTTTCACCTTTTAACGCGCAGAGAATCCATGCTATACGTTTCGGTTTTTTACTGTTTGAAGGTTTACGAAGCTCACCCCCTGTTGGACCGCAGGAGTGAAGCATACGTTCATATTGAAGTATTGTTAAAACATCAGGGTAAATATTGTAGCCATATACTCCTGTAGGAGGCTCTGAAGATCTAAATCCTGTAGCTAATATAATGCTTGCTACGTTAAGCTTTATCCTTCTATCTCTCTGCCATAGCTTTACAGCATCCCTCCCCTCATCCTTACATGCTCTTATACATTTAGCTATTGGACACTCCCTACAGGAGGCGCAATCTATAATGCATGTATCTACACATACTCCCCTCTCCCTCATTTCAGGATGCTGTCTAACATATCTACATCTATAATCTATTGTGTATATGTTAGGTATGGATTGTGGGAACGGTGTATAGATAAGCTTCCTTTTACCACCTATCTTACCGTCAAGATCATCAGCAACCTCAACAGGACATGCTTCAACACATTTTCCACATCCAACACATTTCTCCTCATCTATAAATCTCGCCTTCTTTAACAATGTAACTTCAAAGTCTCCAGCCCTACCCTTAACCTCCTTAACGTCGCAGTAGGACATGATTGTTATGTTTGGATTTCTCTTCACCTCATACATTTTAGGAGCTTCAATACAGATGGAGCAGTCATTTGTAGGAAACGTCTTATCAAGCCTAGCCATTATGCCTCCTATTGATGGGCTGGACTCAACCAAATATACGGGTACTCCAAGCTCAGCTAGATTTAGGGAAGCTTCAATACCAGCTATACCGCCGCCTATAATCATCACTGGCTTAACCAAATACAGCACCAGCTAAAAAAGGGTTTAAGTTATATTGTTAATGCGTAGTGGGAAGCCATACGTGTTGCAGTTATTAGGTAGCCGATAGCCTTACTGTCGCCTATATTGTAGACTTCTGGAGCAAGCTTCTTCATTGCCTCATAGACTTCTACATTCGGCTTCCTACCTACAGCTACGATAACGTTGTCTGCTGGAACCTCATGTCTCTTATCCTCCTTATCCTTAAACTCTACACTTTTATCTTTTATAGCAATATCTTTTACTTCAAAGAATTGCTCCACCTTAAGTTCTTGAAGCCTCCACATCAGCCAGAAGTATAATCTATTCCAGTTACGCATATCAATACCTGCTGGACCAGGCTTCTCATCTATTAAAGTTACTTTCTTACCTTCTTCAGCTAGCCAAAGCCCTATTTCAGCACCCCACTTTCTAACACCTATAACAGCTATTTTTTCACCAAGTTCATCAGGACCTTTTAGGAGAGCTTCATCCTCCGTAAGTACGTGAGGCTCCTCCACCCCAACTATCCTAGGCTTTACAGGGCTTGAGCCTGCAGCAACTATGATGACGTCTGGATTAAGTGCTTTCACCTTGTCAACATTAGCCTCCTCGTTAAGCCTTAAGTTAACGTTAAGCTTCTTAAGCTTAGCCTCGTAGGATAGGATGAAGTTTCTAAGATCGGCTGTTAATCTATTCCTAGATGCTAGGGCTATTTGCCCTCCAAGCTCCCTACTCTTCTCAAACAGTATTACTTTATGTCCTCTACGTGCTAGTATTGTGGCTGCAACCATGCCTGCAGGTCCACCGCCTACTATAACAACTGTTTTAGGCTTAACAGCAGGTATTTCACGATACATCCAGAACTCATACATAGTTTCCGGATTTACAGCACATCTTGTTCTCTTCTGCTCAAATAGATCCTGAGTACACCAATCACAGCTTGTACAGAGAGTTATGTCTTCAGGTCTTCCCTCCATTATCTTCCTAGGCATATCGGGATCAGCGTATTGAGGTCTACCAGCCTCAACAGCATCTATTCTACCTTCAGCTACAACCCTCGCCATTAATCCAGGATCCATAGCTAGCTTACCGGCTGTTGATATTGCTATCTCCTTATTCTTCAATGCCTTCTTCGTTTCCTCAGCTACTCTTAGGAAGTATCCTCTTGAATGGTAGACTGGTGGTATAAGGTAGTCACATGTAACTACTACATCACCTACCGTTACAGACATCCAGGCTGGATTACACTCCTCAAATATGGGTAGTAGGGTTTTAAGCCAATAGTTAAGGGTAATGCCTCTAGGCTCTATTGGATCTGGTCCTTTATGACCTGTATAGAGCAGCTTCTCAGCTCCATATCGGTTTAAGCCTTCATCCGCACATACCCTTGGACATATTGGATATCCCTTACCTACATAGTCTCTTACCCTATCGAAAAGCTCCGTAATTACATATCTCGGATCTCCCCATCGATCAGTACGTCGATTCCAGTATGGGGAAACCATTTCCTGAAGCCAGAATCCATGAGTAAAGTGAGGCATTACATAATCATATCCTGCATCCTTAGCGTAGCCTGCAGCTAAAGCATGAGCCTCCATTACTTCATCACATTCCCTACTGCTCATCGCTCTCACTCTACCAGGTCTAAAGAATGATGGAACTATTCCTGATGGGCTTATACAGACTGTACCATCCCTATCAGGCATCCAATCAGTAATACTCCATCTAGCAGCATGACCGCCATGAACTATCTGAACACCTATAAGCGTCTCCGGCGATACTTCCTTCACTATATCTACAATTTCAGCATGACCCATTACATGTTTATCACTATATAGAGATAACATACCTCTAAACTGACTACCGCTTGGATGAACTCTAGTTGCCTCAACAACTATAATACCCCACCAACCCATAGCAAGCCTCTTATAGTGAGCTATAACCCTCTCAGTAGGATAACCCTCAGGTGAGGCGAAACACTTAACCATTGGGGCTGAAATCAATCTATTAGAAGCCGTTAGTGGACCGATTTTAAGAGGCTTAAGCAAAACTTCTAATTGTTTCCCAAACATAGCTGTCATAACTTCTAATTCCCCTATAGTAGTTCTTTAAAAATATATAAGCTTATCGCATAACTAATAGAGATGTAGCAACTTAGAAGTTAAGTGCAATATGTTACCAGCTCTAACTAATAATATATATCAGCTTAATCTTAGATAGTTATACATGTTTATTATAGGCTTCATGCTTGAAGAACATTTTATCTTTACATAGTGGTAAATATAGGAATCTATCAGACTTCTATTGTTGAAAGGTTAACGTATTATAGATTAAGCCCAAATTAGCCATGATTTCTCATCGATGACGAATGATGATTCTCCACAACATTGCTTTAAAACCTCTCATGAAGAGCTCTGTAGATAGAAATTTCTTGATGGTGGATCCTCATTAATAGAATTCTGCCTTTATCAACATTGTAACATAAACTCAATATTCTAAGCCATTAACGTACATCTTATCTAGGCTATAAACCTCCTAAACTATATTAACTAATACTTTCCTCTAAATTTCTACTTTATCTCTACATAGCCGTATTGGAGATTATAGGTTTTACAATGCTTTAGCAGCTCCTTTAAGGCTTGAAATAAATTAGAAGATTAAGCCAAGAATCTTAAAGAGAGGCTTACTCCCCTCAAAGCATCTAAATCCTAACTAAAGATTTAATACTTAAATGAAAACCTTTAACAGAAGAAGTATAATCCTTAAGTTGCTACGTTTAAACTAAAGAGCAAAATTTATAAATATAAATTTCTTAAAGTTTTGGGTGTAATGTTTGGGTTTTATTGAGGATAAGCTGGCTGAGTTTATTGTTGATACTAAGTTTACAGATATTCCAAGTGGAATTGTTGAGTTTACGAAGCAGTTAATGATGAAAACTATTGCTGGAATGGTTAGTGGATCCACTATGCCCACAGGGAGGAAGGCTATAGTGTTTGTGAAGAGCTTAAAGCAGCCTCCTGAAGTTGGTGTTATAGCTTCAGGGTTTAAAACTGGGCTTTACTGGGGTGTTTTCGCTAATGCTGTTCTTGCTCATGCCTGTGAGTTAGAGGATGATAGGATTGAGCCTCGTATGGGTGTAGCCTGGGATATAACAGCTATTCCAGCTGCATTACCTCTAGCTGAATACTTAAAGCTATCTGGAAGGGAGTTAATAGAGGCTACAGCTATAGGTTTAGAGGTACATTCTAGATTAACTTTATTCCCAACTGAGCATTTAGGTACTGTAGTATGGCCTGGAGCCTATGCATCAGCTGTAGTAGCAGCTAAAGCTCTTGAGCTTGATTATGATGAGGTTAAGTCCCTACTAGGATTTGCATGGGGTGGAGTAGGAATTGATCCCCCACTCTTCGGGACTGATGCCCACTTCTTCCAGTCAGCGTTTCAATGTCTACACGGATTGCTGGCAGCTGATCTCGTTAAGAGGGGTTGGAGAACAACCCCAAATCTAGAAGTAATGGTTAAGAAGGCAATCCCGCCAATTCCAGGAGTAGAGGTAGATCCTGGAAGAATTGTGGAGGATTTAGGTAGTAAGTGGCGTCTAACAGAGATAGGAATTAAGAAGTATCCCTGCTGTTTCTGGATGCATAGACATATAGATGCATTAATGGAGCTTGTTAGGGAGAACGATATTAGATATGAGGATGTTGAAAGCGTAGAGGTTGATGTAGGTCCAATCGATGGACCTACATGTAATAGACCTGAACCTAAAGATACTGCAGATGCTATGTTTAGCTTCCATCAAGCATTATCAGCAGTACTTATTGATAGGGATGTAACACATGATCATCTTACAATAGAGGCAATACGTAACCCTAAATTCGCTAATATGAGGCGTAGAGTTAAGGTTAATATCCATATGGATTGGGAGCCAGTAATGTATTCAGGAGTAGCTAAAGTAACAGTTAAGCTAAAGGATGGAAGAATACTTTCAAGAGAGAGAACACACATAAGGGGAGGACCTAGAGAACCACTAACCTGGAATGAGTTTAAAGCACTATACGAAAAATTCACTAAAGAAATACTGTCTGGGAAAGATATAGAATGGACATGTAACGCCATCTATAAACTAGAGAAATTAAAGGATATAGATGAACTAATAAGCATCCTCGTATTCAGACATCTTAGATCTTAAGTAAACCCTACTACTATAGTTTAACTCCACTCATACTTCATTTTTTACCTAGCTTAAATAGTTGCTATATGCTTATAAACCTATTTGGTGGGGTAGATTTATATTTTTCAGCTTCTAAATGGTTTATGAAGAGGATATGGCTGTTAACAGGTAGGCCTGGTATTGGTAAGACAACAGCTATTCTTAGAATAGTTGATTTTTTACGTGGTAGAAATGTGTCTGTAGGTGGGGTTGTTTCGCAGGAAATTAGGGAGGGAGGGGTTAGGGTTGGTTTTAGGCTTATTGATGTTAGGACGGGTAGGGAGGGGGTTTTAGCGCATGTAAATATTTCTAATGGTCCCCAAGTCGGTAAGTATAGGGTTAATCTTGAAGATTTGAGGATTGTTGCTGCTCAAGCAATACTGGATGCTATTAATAATAGTAGGGTTATTGTCTGTGATGAGATTGGCCCAATGGAGCTTTACAGTCAGGAGTTTAGGGAGGCTGTGTTGAAGGCTGTAGAGTCAGGTAAGGTTTTTATAGGTACAGTACACTATAGGGCAAGGGATAGATTAATAGATTATGTTAAGAGAATGGATGAAACAGTAATTGTTGAGTTAACGCTTAGTAATAGGGATAGGGTTCCTAAAGACGTTACAGATCAAATACTGGGCATACTATAGCTTTACTCTAGGTATATGTATAGCTCTCTTATAAGCAGCCATTACAGCCTCCCTTATAGCTTCAGTAACTGTTGGGTGGGGGTGGGGTAGATCCATTATTTCTATTGATGATGCTTCAAGCCTTAATGCTACTAGAGCTTCACCAATAATATCTGTAGCTCTTGGGCCAGCTATATGTATCCCTAGGATTTCCCCGTATTTAGAGTCTACTACAACCTTAACCATTCCCTCCCCCTCCCCCAGCGTTAATGCTCTTCCATTAGCTGAAAACAGCGCTCTCCCAATAACTACATCATACCCTCTAAGTTTAGCCTCCTCCTCAGTTAATCCTATTGATGATGCTTCAGGCCCAACATAGATGCATTTAGGGGTTTTTTCAAGATCTATAGATGTATTCCCGCCTAAAGCATTTTCAGCAGCTACTATTCCCTCCATAAATGCTACATGAGCATACCTACCGCCAGTAACATCACCGGCAGCATATACGCCACTAATATTTGTCTCCATCCTACTATTAACCTCCACCCATCGATCATTAAGCTTTAAGCCTAAGGCCTTAACCTCATCGATCCTAGCAGCTCTATACCCTGAAACAACAGCATCAACAACTACCTCCTCCCCATCAACCTTTATCCTCCCACCATCAACACTAAACCTTTTACCGACTAGAACATTAACCCCACTTCCAACAATCCATCTATGAACATGTCTTGAAACATCATGATCCATATCCATCAGGATTCTAGGCTTATCATCGATTAGAAACACATCTCTACCAATCCTCCTCAATATGTACGCTACCTCAACGCTGAATGCATCCCCGCCGATAACAGCTATTCTCTGAGGTAAGCCATCAATTTCCAGCAGTACATCATCAATACCTAAACCATTAACTGGCTTAGACCCTGTAGCTATAATGAGCTTTCTACATTCAACATCTACTAGACTGCTTGGGCTTTGAATCTTAACATGGCTTGGAGAGTATGGCTTACCAACCCCCCTAATAACAGTTACATCGTAGGATTCGAGAACCTGCCTTAAGCCATGATTAAGCCTGCCAATAACTTCTCTAGCCTCAATCTTTAAAGCATCAATATCAAGCTTACCTGAAACCTTAAATCCAAGCTTCTCAATACGGCTTAACCTATCTATAAGCTTCAAGTTTTCAATTAAAAACTTTGATGGAATACATCCACGATTAAGGCAAACCCCTCCAATCTCAAAATCCTCAATAACAGCAGTCTTTGCACCTAGCTGTGAAGCTCTTATAGCTGCATGGTAGCCAGCAGGTCCTCCACCAATAACGCATAAATCATAGATCATAAAAGCAAAAAGCTAAAAAGCATTTAAACCTTACGATTATGGAGAATAGCTGTAGGCTACTAAGACCAGTCTATCTAATAGTTTAAACTTCATAGAGGCTTTACAGCTACTATACCCCTAACGTTTATAGGTAGCTATTAACTTTTTGTATTATGATAGAGGTTGAGGTTAAGGTTAAGAGTGGGGATGATGTTGAGAGGCGGATTAATGTATTGGGAGGTATACTTATCGGTGTTGAGGAGCATATTGACGTATACTTTAACCATTCATCCAGGGACTTTAAGGATACTGATGAAGCTTTAAGACTTAGAAAGGTAAATTCACATACTGAATTAACCTATAAGGGTCCTAGGATCGGATCCATATCAAAGACACGGGAGGAACTTACATTAGTAGTAGATAGCTTCAATACATGTAGGGAAATACTTAAGAAGCTATCGTTTATAGAGTTTATTGAATTATCTAAGATTAGGAAAATATATAGAATTGATAAGTTTAAAATTAATCTAGATGATGTTAGAGGTCTCGGTAAATATATTGAGGTTGAAGCTGAAGCATCATCTATAGGCGATATTCCAAATGTAGAGGGGGAAATTAGGAAAATACTTGAAAAGCTTGGATTCCGTGAGGAACAATTTATAAAGAAATCATATCTTGAACTACTTCTTGAGAAAACTTAAGCATAGCTACTTAGACTTAATAATGCTCTCCTCCACAAATCTTAACAGCTCTAACCAATATCTTAACGCTGATTTAGTAGTTTAGAAGCCTCCCATCCTCCTTAAACTATACAATACCCATTAAGACATCTAGAAGCCCGCCTCAATGCTGAAGCTTACTGTATATTTCTCGAGGAGGTTACTAATGACTTAATAGATCTTAACCTTTAGGTAGCTATGGCTTAACGACTTTAACTAGGCCTGCCTCTTTAAGATCTTCTATGAATTCCAGTATTTGTTTTAAATCGGCATCATCATATTCAGCTAATACTTTCCAGTATGTTTCGAGAAGGCTGCGTTTCCCATTCATGAAGTTAACTACCTCGCTAAATATGTTTTTAAGGTTTCTATTATGTTCAAACATTTCAATGTACTTGCTGTAGGCATCCTCCCCGATCAGTTTACGCAGCATGTTAAAATCCAGCGGTGCCTTAAAGCTTCGTGTAGGAATGGTTTCTCTAGCTTTAGACTCATCATCATTATACTCAATTCTTGCTGGAACATCATACTTAATACTCAGCCTCTCTAAACGTTTAGCTTCATACTCTCCATAATCCCTAACTATCCTAATAGCTTCATCAACATCCTCGCTGTAGCCATATACTCTACATATTGATTTTAAGACTTCAACAGCTAGGTTAATGTATTCACTAACTTTAATGAAGCCTAATGCAAGATCTCTAGCAGCCTCATTTAATGCTGCTTTATTTATTTTCCCCACTATTCTACCTATTGTTTTCTGGTTTTTAAGAGAGATTTCCGATACTAATCTTCTTAAGCATCCACCTATAATCAATGTTAAATCACTAATTGATGGGGATGCAAGCATTAATGCTACTGTTGATGCAGCTATACCTACCCTCCTCAGCTCCTTAGGATCAACATTATCAACAGTATCAAGATCTGTATGATAATACTTATCAGGCCAATGGATGAAAGCTATGCATGGAATCCCAACTGTCGGATCTGATAGGATATAGTGGTCGCTGCCGCTAATGTATGGTGTAAGCCTATATCTAAACGGTGGTGAAGCATTATTAGACTTCTCCATTTCTGAAACTGCTTCTATAACGTGTTCAGCAAGGTATGGCATGAAGGAGGGGTTTGAGCTCGGTGTTGAAACTATTTTTAGTATTGATCCGCACTTCCTCTGGTTTTCACCAACCATATCTAGATTTAAGGCTGCAACAACTCTTCCCCCCAGCTCAGGATGAGATTTTAGAAATGCAGCTGTACCAACCATTTCCGGAACCCATAGAAACCTTAAAGTCCTCTTAGGCTTCACTATCCTCCCACTATCAATCAGTGTTTTTAATGTTCTAGCAATCTCAATAAGCAATCCACTACCTGAAGCATTATCGTTAGCGCTTGGCTTTGGATGGCAGACATGAGCTATAAACCATACCTCCTCACTGCATTCACCGGGAATAACCCCGCTTAAAACTTTAAACTCCCCCACGTAGAGTCTCGACGATACTTTAGCCTTAACCCTAACATCCCCAAACCTCCTAAGCCAATAGATAATTTTCCTAGCGTAAATTAACGGAATTGAGAATGCTGGACATACCTTACCTATTAGGTCAGCATCGATATGTAGGCTTTGGTAAGGTGTAGCTTCAGCCACTTTAAATCTACCGCGTTGAAAAACTATAATTCCTAATGCATTATTCTTTAAAACAGCTTTACGGAAAACGTCAGCAGCCCTACCGTAGGCTAAAACAAATTTTCCATCAACATCCCCTCCATAATAGTCAAAATCCCTAACACCACTACCAACATAAACAACACTTGCTTCAACCCCTTCAGGAGGTGTAGATCCACTATAAGTAACAATAAGCGTCGATGCATCCCTAAACCTACCGATAAGAACTTCTTTAGGCTTAGTAACCATTAACTCGCCATCATCAACATGCCAACATAGAGGAGAAGTAAAAGTAAAAAATCTAGTTTTACCATCAGCTGGAAAACTATCAATAAATGTTTCAACTCCAAACCCTCTTAGCTGACTATTAATATAGCTTATGGCTTCATTAAGACCAATTGATGACTGAACTCTATGAAAACCTGAAATATTTACAACATACTCCTTAGCCCTAATACCTGAAATCTCCCTACTAATCAAATCTAAAAGATCTAAATACATAATAAACCTAAAATTAAAACCATAAAAACCTACCTATTAACGTAGCTTACCAGGTTTCAGCACATTAGCAACCCTCTTACCCCATCTCCGAAGGACTTTGATCGTATTTTAAGCCTAATTCCTCCAGGTTGTTAAGCCATGAAAAGCTATAGAATAAATACTAATTCACAATCTAGAAACTTATAAACTATTTAAGCCTTGTACTTTAATTAATTTTCCATTAACCCTCCCCTTACAGATTGGAAACATATTAATGCTGTAAACTTAAGCCTTACCTGGAAGGTGGTCAGCAATGCTTAAGTTTACAGATCCAAACCATTAGAAATATTTATTAGTTACTTGTTAAGTTTTACTTTGTGAGTGTTGTTATTACTAGTATTGTTGAAACAGTATTAAAGGAGGCTGCCGAGAGAATTGTTAGGAAGGTTAGTGAGGGTAAGAAGCTTACCAGTAGTGAGATACTGATACTACTAATGGATAACATGTATAAATCGATAGTAGGCATGATTAAGGCAACAAACGATAGAATAGATGGTGTAGTAAGTATGGTTAAAGCAACAAACGATAGAATAGATAGCTTAAATGAAAGAATAAATGGGTTAGGTGAGAGAATGAATGGATTAAACGATATGATTAAGATAACAAATAGTAGAGTAGATGATCTTAAAGAATCTATAAATACGAGAATAAACGAATTGGAGAAGAGGGTTGATGAGAAGATAGGCTCCTTAGAAAAAAGAGTTGATGAGAAGATAGGCTCTTTGGAGAAGAGAGTTGATGAAAGGATAAGCTCCTTGGAGAGAAAAGTTGATGAAAGGATAGGATCCCTGGAGAAGAGGGTTGATGAAGGGATAGGCTCTTTGGAGAAGAGAGTTAATGATAGAATAAATTCGTTAGAGAAGAGGGTTGATAGTTTAGCTGAAGATGTTAAGGGTTTAAAGATTGAAGTATCATCAATTAAGAGTGATATAATAAACTTATTGAAGGAAAAGATAATTAAATCCTAACTTATTTACAGCAGACGTGGCAACTTAAGCTTAACTCCTTAAATGGTTTATGAAGGTTTTATTATTAGACTCCATGTTATTGGCTTCTGAATCTTTCTATTATTGGGTTTATGTGTTGAAAAGATCTTGGTTTTCTGCTGAATGATGAGTATATGAGGCTCCGGAAGGGTCCTTCAGTCCTATCATTATCTTTAATAACTACCCAGCAGCGAAATTCCTAGATTTTATTAGGCTCCGGAAGGGTCTGTATTGTACTTGATGCTTTCCGCAGCTAAATCCTGGAGATTCTTGCTTCCGGAATGCTTATTGGTTTGTTGTTTACAGCTCTTCTAGACCCCACCTCAGAAGTAGGGGATGTAATTTATTAAAGCTATTGGAGAGATTCATGATGGATGCTGTGTTTTCATCAAGACTTCTATGAGAACTGGCTTTCATATGTTGAATGCTGCAAGGGATGGGAAGCATTAAAGATGTGAAGGTTTATAGAGAAGCTTAGCAGTTATTGATGTAGAGGGGTATGCTTCCGCTTGAAGTATTTGGTAATAGTATGGTAACTTATTTCAGTATTAGGGTTAATGGGTTTTCAAGGTTTTTCCTAACTTCATCTAGGAATTTCGCTGCTGGAACCCCGTCAATAACTTGATGGTTAAATACTAGGGTTAAGGTTGCTGTAGGCTTTAAGGCTATATCATTATCTTTAATAACTACCCTTTTCTTCACAGATCCAACTCCAAGTATTGCTGTTTGTGGTGGATTTATTATTGGTATAAACGTATCAACTCCGTATGGTCCTAGATTTGTTACTGTAAATGTTCCGCCTGTAAGCATTTCAAGTGTTAGCTGCTTCTTTTCAGCTTTTTCAGTTAATGTTTTAATCTCTTTTGAGATTTCCTCAATGCTTTTAGCTTCAGCATTGAATATTACCGGTGTTACTAGTCCCTCCTCCGTATGTATTGCAACATTTATGTTTATGCTGTCATATACTGTTACTTCATCCCCATCTATTGATGAGTTTAGTGTTATGTGTTTTCTTAATGCTTTAGCAACAGCCTTAACTATGAATGCTGTAAGGGATATTTCTAAGTTAACTGATTTCTCCATCATCTCTCTAAGCTTAATTAACTCCTCGAAGTCTACGTCTACAGCTATTGAGGCTGAAGGTATTGTTTTATGACTGTATGTTAAGCGTTCAGAAATTGTTTTCCTTAATCCTGAAAGGCGGAGCCTCCTTAATATTTTAGCCTCCCCAATCTTAACGATCGCTGCCTCAACAGGCTTAAGCCTAGCTTTCTCAATCTCCCTAATCACGTCATTCTTAGTTATTCTTCCATCAGGTCCCGACCCCTTAACCATAGATAGGTTGATGCCATGTTCTTCAGCAATCCGTTTCGCTATTGGTGTTGCTTTAACTCTAGGCTTCCCCCCTCCTTCTACTGCTTGCTCAGATATTATGGCTATAATGCTTCCAGCTTTAACTTCAGAGTTTTCAGGATACATTATCTTGGTAATAACGCCGTCGATAGGTGACTCTACTTCAAACGTTGTTTTCTCCCCTTCAACCTTAACTATCGGCTCCCCCCTTCTAACATGATCCCCCTCCTTCCTTATCCATTCAATAATTTTCGCTGTCTCCATTGCTGGATCGAATCTGGGCATGTAGATATTAGTCATTTAATCACCTATCTAAATACATTACCCTTCTTACAGCCTTAACAATATCCTCCCTACCTGGCATATACTTTTTCTCAAGCTGTGGCGAGAATGGAACTGGAGTGTTCGGTGCTCCAACCCTAATGATTTCTGCATCAAGATAGCTGAATACATGCTCCTGTATTGATGCAGCTATTTCAGCCCCAATACCTCCGAAGACACAGTCGTCTGAAGCTATAACTACACGATTAGTTTTCTTAACTGATTCAGTTATTGTCTTAATGTCTAGAGGCTGTATTGTCCTCGGATCTACTACCTCAACACTTACATTCTCCTCCTCAAGCTTTTTAGCTGCTTCTAATGCTTCATGAACCATTCTTGAAACAGCAACTATAGTTACATCGTTTCCAGCTCTTTTAACATCTGCCTTCCCAAACGGTATTGTATATTCCTGATCTGGAATTTCCCCCTTAACCCTATGGTATAGGAGGCAGCATTCAACATATACTACTGGGTTTTCACCCTTAATAGCTGTCTTCATCAATCCATATGCATCGTAGGGTGTTGATGGAAGAACAATTATTATTCCAGGTATGTTAAGCAGTATTGATGGGAAGAATTGGGAATGCTGTGCTCCATGTGCTCTACCTAAGCTGTACTGTGTCCTAATAGTTAATGGAACCTTCAGCTCCCCACCGCTCATAAACCGTATTTTAGCAGCATGATTTATAATCTGCTCTAAAGCTATTGGTAGGAAGTCCATATACATTATCTCAACAATAGGCTTCATACCCATTAACGCAGCCCCAATACCAAGCCCTACAATAGCTGCTTCAGATATTGGTGTATCAATAACTCTTTCAGCTCCAAACTCCTCGTAAAGCCCCTTAGTAACCTTCTGGGCTCCCCCATAGATTCCTATATCCTCCCCCGCAATGAATACTTTAGGATTTACCCTCATCTCCTCCCTTACAGCTTCCCTTACAGCTTCAGCATATGTTAGAATCCTCATGAATTCACCCATATACGAAGCTGTAGAGCTCGCTGAACTCTAATACTTGACTGTTTTGAGCGAAAAGCTCAGCTTCATCAATTTCCCTCCTGACCTCATCTTCAAGATCTGATATTTCCCTAGGGCTTAACATGTTTGATTGGAGAAGCCTATTCTTCAGGAGGGCTATAGGGTCCTTCTCAGCCCACTCAGCATATTCACTTTTATCCCTATACTCTGCTTTATCATATACTCCATGCCCCTTCAACCTATAAGTTCTACATTCAAGAAATACAGGTCCCATCCCCCCTCTAACTCTTGAGGATGCTTCAAGAGATGCTTTGTATACTGATAATACATCATTACCATCAACAACATAGCATAGCATATTATAGCTGTATGAAACTCTTTCAGCAATACTTCTTGCAGCTATCCCTCTACTTGCCTTCATCGATATTGCGTATTGATTGTTTTCACATACGAATATTACAGGTACTTTAAGATATGATGCCATATTAAGCCCTTCATGGAATGCTCCAGTATTAACAGCTCCATCCCCGAAGAAGCATACAGCAATCCTACCAGTATTTCTTAACGCGAATCCAACACCTACAGCTATGGGGATATTGCTTCCAACAATAGCTGAGGAGTATAGAGCTCCAAGCTTAGGATACATACATACATGCATAGATCCACCTAACCCCTTACATGTACCTGTAGCCTTCCCGAAAAGCTCAGCCATAACGTATTTAGCCGGAATACCCTTAGCAAGAGCGTGGCCATGTCCTCTATGATTACTTAAGACAACATCGTCAGGATTTATTGAGCTGCATACGCCTACAGCTATAGCCTCCTGTCCAAAATATAGATGTGCAGGACCTACAAGTAAACCCCTAACAAGAAACAGCTCCTCAACCCTCTCCTCGAAAAACCTAATCCTCAACATATCCCTAAACATTCCTAAAATCCTATCCCTACCAATATCCTTAAACTCATCTAAGCCAGTAGAAGATACCTCAATAATTGACATAAGAATTAAAGAGTAAAGAAGGTTATAAGCTTTGCCATCATCATAAATGGATGTAGCATCTTAAACCTACATTAGATAATCATAGTTACATACTTTATGGAATAATCATGCTGAGCAGCTCGAGGGAACGTATATCGATCCATATAGGAGGTAGCGAAACTCATCAGCCAATTAAGGAATATACCTCAGGAATAAAGGCTCCGAAAGATCTTATACTTGATAATAGAGGTTTCATGGAGGTTTTGCTTTATAGATCAGGAGAAGACTATTCCTCCTAGAGACTATGCTTACAGAGATATTGTTGGGGAGAACCTGCAACTTAACATATTGTATCCAACTTCTTAAGCTCCACGTCCAGACGTAGAAATCCTAAAATATCCTCATTAGACCATACGTATAGTTAGGCTGATTTAACGTAAACTCAACGTGAAGTAAGCGGAAGCCTTAATCTCTAGCTGTGGAGAACATCAATACCATCCCGAACCTCAACAAATCATGCTTTTAAACTTGAAGCCGTCATTAGTGAAGTATACTTAGATGGAGCTATACCGGTTTAAACCTAATAGTTAAATATTTATATGTTATGGATTATATTTGCTATGTATAGTTGGAGTATTAGGAGATTGAAGCTGGCTAGAAGAGTGGCTGAGATACTTTCTGAAACATGCTCAATAAGCTTTGGAGAGTTTAAGCTTACATCAGGTAAGACTAGCCCATACTATATAGATATGAGGAGAATACCTGGATATCCTGAAGCATTCAGGGAGATTGTTGACGTTTATGTTGAGCTTATAGAGAATACTGTTGGAGTTAAAGGCTTCGATAGGATTGCAGGTATACCTACTGCTGGAATACCGTATGCAGTAATGGTTGCCTACAAGCTTTCTAAGCCCTTCCTATATCTTAGAAGGGAGGAGAAGGAGCATGGCTTAGGAAAGCTGATTGAGGGGGTAATGAATAGGGGGGATAGAATACTTATAGTAGATGACTTAATAACAACTGGAGGAAGCATTATTAAAGCTGCTAGATCTATAAGGGTTGAAGAAGGATCTGTAAACGATGTTGTTGTTTTAATAGATAGAGAGCAGGGGGGATATAGAAACCTGAAAATAGAAAATCTAAATCTACACCATCTATTAACTGTTTCAGAACTTATTGATTTCCTAAGGGAGATGAAGGCTATTGATGAATTAAAATATGTGGAAGTAGCTAAATATATAGAGAAGGAGAAGCTATCCAGTACCTAACAAGCAGTAAGCTAACATACTGCAGCTTCTTGCTAAATAATTCAGTAAACTATAGTTTTCTTTTTATCCATTTCCCCTTCTCAAGTCTAAACTCGTATTTAATGTTTCCAATAGTTATTGTTGCTGTTTTCAGTTTTGGATGTTTCTTTTGAATATCCTTAAAAAACTTCTCTACAGCTAAATCCTCTGAAACTTCACGTATGCTCCCTGTCTCCCTTAATGGGGCTTTATCTGGAAACGTTATCTCCGCCTTAATAGAGAAAACCTTAGGAGCCTGAGCCTCCTTCTTCTCCTCAACCTTTTTAGATTGTTTACTCATCCACTCACCTCCATACTCTATATATTTAGCTAGCTATTTATTCTTTCCGTAGATATTAACCTATTCCGCAAGAAGCTCAGTAAAGCACTAACTTCAAACCTCCTAAACCCTACAAGCTAAACATTAGACTATAAAGATTAAAATCCTCAGCTGTAAAGTTGCTAAATTTAACTGTCTAAATATAAACCCACTACTTTAACTCTTAAGCTTCACACGTCTAGAACTATCTTAACTGTATAGTGTCCAGATGGAGTGATGAAACGTAGTTTACAATTTTAGAAGTTTACTTAAAGGTCTTCTATTATTTGATGAAGAAAAGCTAGCAGAATGAATATACTTAAGTTTAAAATATAAAATTAATCCCAGTTAGTAGTATTATTTAAGCTCTCCATAGTATTAAGTAGGCTGAAGCTATTATCATAGTTTAACAGGAAACACTATATTGATAGGTTGAAGAGGATGTATTAGAGGATTGATTGAGAAGCTGTGGAAGATTATGAGTTTATTTAAGGTATTAGGGGGTTGGGAAATTATGGAAGTTATTAAGCTGGAGGACTTACCTAAACTGATCAGTAATCTACTTACAGATATTATTTCCTACTTAGGTTTGCAAGGCTGTAATCTAGTGGAGAATATGGATTGATTATTTAGTGAAGTAGGGCTATAGTTAAATCTGGTATGGTAATGTTGCTAGAGCCATCATGATGTTTAACATATGTTCAAGAGTTCTTGTCTGAGTTACTCTACCAATAATTTTCCCTCTTTCAACAACATATACTCTCCTAATCTTCTTATCAGTCATAAGCCTCATAGCTTCACCAATAGGTTCATCAGGACCTATAGTTATTAATGGTGCACTCATAATCTCCTCTACAGTAACTGCCTTTACATCACGGCCCTTTGAAACACATCTCCTAATAATATCCCTCTCAGTAACAACACCTACTGGAAGCCCTCCTCTTTCAACAACAAGAGACCAAACACCCTTTTCAAGCATTAAGCTAATAGCTTCAGAAACTTTTCGTTTAGCATCAATAAAGTAGACATCACCATCCATAACATCCTTAACTCTAATAGTTAGAGGCATATCCTAAATTTACAGCTCCCACTAATAAATTTTTAGCTGAAATTCATATTCTCTGTAAGAACTTATCTCTAAACTGTTTAAAGCCTTCAGTAAGATATGGAGCTTCATAAATTATCTGATGATGGGGCTTATTAATCTCCTCCTAAGACTGGTAGGCTGGATTTAATGTTAGCAGCATCTTGTAATTTTCAACAACCTGATTGTTCAGCAGCAATCAATAGTTATGGAAGCCCAAACATAATAAATCCTAGAAACCTGAGGTGTTAAGCTTTCTTGATGTTGACAGCTTTCCAAGCTGCCTACATCATTACTTTAAGCAAATAACCCGTCTAGAAGCATCATTACGGCGAAGCCGCTTATTAACCCAAATGTGGCTTTACGCCCAAAACCTTTCTGATGACTTTCTGGAATCGTTTCATCTATAACAACGAAAAGCATAGATCCTGCCGTAAATGCTAGGTCCCAGGGCAGAATCAAATGGGTAAAAGAAATAAGCGTTAAGCCTAAGAGACCGCCGATAGGCTCCACAAGCCCGGTTAAGGTAGCATATCCTAAAGCCTTCACTCTACGATATCCTACCCTCAAAAAGGGAAGCGTGACGGCTAAGCCTTCTGGAGCATTCTGTAAGCCTATTGCCATGGAAAACCCGGCTTTAACGTCTTCCCCGCCGAAGCTAACACCTACTGTAAGCCCCTATGGAAAATTATGGACGGTCATAGCTATAATGAAAAGACGAAGCCTTGAAAGCTTTGAGGGGTAGCCTTCTAGGCCTGCAACTGGATGAAAGTGGGGGTAATGCTATCAATAAGATGAATTGTAGCGGCGCCTACCATAAGTCCTAAAACCGCTATTAATGAGCCTCCTAAATTAATCGATGGAACCAATAGGCTGAAGGCTGTTGCAGCCAACATAACTCCTGCAGAGAAGCCAAGCATAATATCCATTGTGTCATCTGAGAATTGTTTGCTTAAGAAGATTGGTAAAGCTCCAATACCTGTAGCTAAACCAGCTAGTAGGCTTGATAAGAACCCTAAATAAATTATTTCATAAAATCCAATACTCCCCATCATAAAATAGTAGGTTTTATTATTTCAATTTTTGAGCTAATTCCCTTCCAAAATTAAAGCATTCTTTTAACTCTTTCTCTGTTGGGACATACTGTAGTTCTATTGTATGCTCGTAGACTTCAAAGTTAGATTTTTGAGCGGTTTCTATCATCTGCTTTACTGCACCCTTCCCCCATCCATAGGAGCCGAAGAATGCCCAAATTTTCCCCTTTGGCCTTAAGCCACATATATAGGTTAGGAAGGCGCTAACTGATGGAAACATGGAGTTGTTAAGAGTTGGAGACCCTACGAGGACAGCTTTAGCATCCAAAATCTCAGTAACAATCTCAGTTACGTCTGACTCCCTTAACTTGAAGAATTTTACTTCTATTCCCTGGCTTACTAATCCATCAGCTATGGCTCTAGCTATAGTTGTTGTGCTTCCCCACATACTATCATAGACTATTACTGCCTTATTCTTTAAGAATCCTTCACTCCAATTCTTATAAGCATTTACTATCTTCATTGGGTTGGAACGCCAGATTACTCCATGGCTTGGAGCAATTATTTTTATCTGAATACCCATGGATATTACTTCCTGGATTTTCCTGGAGATAAGCGGTGCAAAGGGCATTAGGATATTAGCATAGTATTTCGCCGCTTCCTCCATTAAGACGGCTTCCTCCACTTCATCATCAAACCTCTTAGACGTTGCAAGATGCTGGCCGAAAGCATCGTTCGGCATTAAAATCCCATCATCCATAACGTATGTGAACATACTGTCAGGCCAATGTAGCATCGGTGCTTCAATAAATAAAATTGTCCTCCTCCCCAGCTTTATTCTATCACCAGTTCTAACAGTTTCGATATTGATGTCTTCACCATAATGCTTTATCAAGGCCTCCCTCCCTCTAGGAGAAGCTATTATTTTTGCGTTTTTCGCAAGCTTGATTATTTTAGGTAGAGCGCTTGAATGATCCATTTCAACATGGTTTATAACTATGTAGCTAAGCTCCTCAAGGCTGGTGACCTCGCTTATGTTTTTCACCAGTTCATCGGAGAATGGATATTTAACAGTATCTATTAAAGCATTACTTTCATCCTTTATTAGGTATGCATTATAAGTTGTTCCACGCCGGGTTAAATAGCCGTGAAAATCCCTGATGTTCCAGTCAACAACACCTACCCAGAAAACATCTTTACCTATCTCAACACTAACCATTTTAAACCACCAGATTAATGTAATAATTGAAGGATTCCTTTCCTATAAAGTATAAAATGGTTTGATGTTAGTATTCATTCTCCCTACCTATTTCAAGGCTTCCCCCAATCTTTTATCTACTTCCTCCCAGTTTACAATTTTCCAGAAAGCCTCCACAAAGTCGCCTCTCCTGTTTTTGTAGTCTATATAGTAGGCATGTTCAAACACGTCTAGAACCATAAGGATTCTAAACATGGGATATACATTAACATTATGCTTCTCTATCTGCATTATTATGGGGCGGCCAGTTTGTTTACATAGTGTTAAGGCAGCCCAGCCGGAGCCTTCCACACTAACTGCTGCCTGTGTAAATTCCTTCCTAAACCTCTCGAAGCTTCCAAACTCCTCATTAAGGACATCAGCCAGCTTCCCCCCTGGTTTCTCACCGCCTTTACCTGCTGGTGCAAGGTTTTTCCAGAATAGTGAATGTAGGAGGTGTCCCCCTATATTCCATGAAAGCTCTTTTAAGGTTGATTTAACATCTATCTCCACATTCTCTCTACGGGCATTATCCAGCCTTTTAAGTATGGCGTTCGCCCCATTCACATAGGCTTGATGATGTATGCTGTGGTGAATACGTAGCTGCTCCTCCGACATGTAGGGTGCTAAATCACCATATCCATAAGGCAGCTGCGGCAGGACATATAGTCTAGATGACTGCATCAAACTCACCCATTGTTAGATATTATTCAAATTTTTAAATTTTTCTTTTAAACATGTCCTTTGAAGCATTACATATTGGGCAAGTCCAGTCATCCGGTAAAGCCTCGAAGGGAGTTCCTGGAATTATGCCTCGATCCGGATCCCCTAGCTCAGGATCATAGATGTATCCACAGACTCCACACTCCCATTTATCCAAATTTAACCCCAAACTTTACTATCCAATCCTTTATTTATACTTTCCTTAGGCAATATATAACCGGTTATCCTACTCAAATTAGAAGCTAAAATGTAATTAGTAATTTGGAGATTGTTGGTGGCTTATGCTTATCACGTATAAGAGTTTAGTAAGACTCTGATTTCTCTCACCATATAGTCTAATACTTCCCCTCTGAGATGTGGCTCAGCCTTCAATAGATACAAATTTCCCAACTGGGTTTCTGGGGGTTATTGAATGCAGGAATAGATATCCGATAACAGCAGAAACTTAATATATCCATCATAATCTTGAATGAATGCTAAGCCCCACCATTATTCAAGATGCTAAGCCTAAATCATAATCCTCAGGAAGTCTAAGATGAGAAGAAGCTTGCCACAATATGTTAAACCCTATCAATATTTTTCAATCCATAAGGGAAAGAGCTAACAGAAAGATTAATTAAGTTATAAAGCAAAATCCCTATTATTAGGAGTTGATTGAGGAGGGGAAGGATGAGTTTCCGGGATTTAGGTAGGGTATCGTTAATAACGTTTATTCTACTTTCCTTAGTCTCTCTTTTTGCTGATATGACTTATGAAGGAGCTAGATCGGTTTCTGGAGCATATTTAGAAGTGCTTAGTGCTACTGCTGTTTTTGCAAGCCTAGCTAGTATTGGTGAGTTTTTAGGATATGTTATGAGGTTTGTTAGCGGTGTTGTTGCAGGATATTTAAAATCAAGTAAAGGCTATTGGGGATTAACCTTTATAGGTTATATACTGAATTTAGTAGCTGTCCCCCTCCTAGCCTTCTCCGGCCAATGGCAAATAGCAGTCCTCCTCATATTCCTAGAAAGGATGGGTAAGGGGTTAAGAACACCTGCCAGAGATGTCATATTAGCGGAGGTTACTGAGAAAATCGGTAGGGGTAAAGCCTTTGGGCTTCATGAAGCTCTTGACCAAGCAGGAGCGGTATTAGGACCCTTAATAGTTTCAGCAGTGCTTTTTATAAGCAACAATTATGCGTTAGCCTTCCTAATATTAGCATTACCAGCATTAGCATCAATACTTTTTCTTTCAGGTGCATATATAAAATATCCTAGCATAAAAGCTGCTGAAAACGCTACTTCACTTTCAAAAAGTAGGGTATCTCTTAACAGTGTTTTCTGGCTTTATACAATCTCTATGTCGATGGCGGCGCTTGGCTTCATGCATTGGATTAATGTATCATATATTTTTAAAGCGGAAAATATAATGCTAGACTATCTAATATCTACAATGTACCTAATAGCCATGTTGGTTGATGGTCTTCTTGCTTTTCCAGTTGGATTAATATATGATAAAATCGGGTTAGTATCACTGCTCTTAACACCAATATTTGCAACGCTAGTAGTCCCAATGATCCTTATGAACAGCTTCGTTTCAGCATTATTTGCAAGCATTTTCTGGGGTATCGTAATGGGGATATATGAGAGTACAGCACGTGCAGCAATAGCTGATATACTGCCATCAGAGGGAAGAGCATATGGCTATGGTATTTTCAGCGCGTTTTATGGAGTAGCCTGGATGAGTGGAACAATAATTTACGGCTATCTCTATCAAAACCTAACCAACTACTTACTGTTATTTACTATATTCACAGAATCAGCAGCACTTATAATCCTACTTATTACTGTAAAACAATTCAAAGACTTCAGAAATAAGGATGTTCAAATCAATAAACACATACCTAGCTAAATCAAGCACGTTACCCTCTTTAAAGGCCTTTCCTCGTAAGGGACGTGTCCAACTACTACTTAGCTGTTCATCGGTTCTAAATCGGACTTATAAAATTGCGGAAAGTTTATAGATATTTGGGCACGTCCCCCCGTAAGCTCCACAAACTCCACATCGCAACCATGATTCTTCCAGCAACTCCATGTAATATATAGTGAAATACCTAATTTTATAACATCAGATTGGATAGTTTAATAAGTAGTTTAAGTATCTTTAACTTATGCTTAACCAGTATTCCATTTTTGACTCCCTATTAAGTAAATTAAAGAAACTAGAAGATACATCTGGAGAATAATTATTATCATCAGCATTACGACCACCCACAATATAATTCGCTCCACATATTTCGAAGACTTTCTTCTCGAAGTAGGGTCTACGCACTATTCTTGTAGCTGAATATATTCTAGAAGCGAAAAATTTATATATCATAGATATCTAGATATCTAGATATCTATGGAAAATAAAACATTAAATAGTAAAGAGGGAAAACGAGGAGTATTCATAAGAGGAATTGATAGAGAAGTCTATAGTAGAGTAGTAGAGGTTGCTAGAAGCATGGGTAAAACCATTGGTGAAGTTACAAATGAAGCATATAAACTATTTATAGCAACTGTTGAAGGAATGAGGGGGATTTCAAGAGCGTTCATGGAGGGAGTTAAAGGAGTTGAAGTTATCGGCAATATTGATGAGCTTGAGGTAACAGGTGAAGATCTTGCTAAACTTAATAGGAAAGTAGTTTTTAAAGAGGTGAAAAAACTATTATTTAAAAATATTGATGAGGACACCTTCGATAAATACGTTGAAAAAATAGTTTCAGTTAATGAATTAATAGTACCTAAAGAGCTTTCCAAACTACGTATACTAGCAAAATGCAGCTGGATTGGAAAGCTAATACAGCAATAGCTTAACCCACTAGCTAAATCAAGTAATAGTCAACAAGATGGAAGATTTATATGGGGAATACTAAAATCATATTCAAAATAAGCCCCAGTCTTAAACTCCTATTAGAGATTTTCTAATTAGTCATAATTTAGCTCCATACTTTTCTCGTCTTCTTTATATGGATTAAAACTATTAAATAGTAACGACAGCATAACCCTCTTCTACAGAGAACTTCAATCATCTCTGCAACACACATAACTAGGCTTCACAGCCTACTTCTAAACATGCGTAACTGTTTTAAGGTTTTAGACATATTTATTCAGGGGGTTTAATGTCTGAAGATCTGAAAAATAAAGTTTTAAATTTGGTTAGGGAGGGGGATGTTGCTGTATCCTATGTTGCTAAGAGGCTAGGTATTCAGCACATGGAGGCTTTAAAAATACTTGAGGAGCTTGTTTCTGAAGGCAAAATATCCAAGAAGGGGAAACGATACAGAATAGCTAAGTAGGGTTATGTAAAAAATCAATATTTAATGGAGGTAGATGAAGATTGGATAAATCTAAGACCTTTCCCAGCAAATTCATAGCTTCACTAAGCAGGATTGATAAGCCTACAGTAGGGAGTAAGTTGAAGCTTCTTGCTGGAGGCTTAAGCAATATGGAGAAGGTTAGGAGGGATGTGAAGAAATTGAAGGAATACTTTAAAGAAGTTTTGAGGAGTAAGGAAAGCTTTTCGAAGCCATCCTACCAGGAGCTACGTAGCAAAGCAATAGATGAAGCGATGAAGAGCTTCAATACATTATCAATACCTTACTGAGCTAACGACTTTAACAAGAGGGGTTTAGAGATGATCTTCGACGACTGGAAGAGCCTGCTACACTTCGGCTACGGCTTTGTCTCTAGCGCAGTCCTCCTCCATAGCCGAATCCCATTCCTACTTCTCCTACTCCTCTTTCTCAGCTATGAAGCCTACGAGTCCATAACCATTTCGGAGTTTATATATGACTGCTTAGAATTCGTATTTGGAGCTATTGCAGGCTTAATAACTACCTATCTTACTCCACGTATCCGTACACTTCTAAAACGCTAGAATTAAAATTTGGAAATGGCTTACTCTTAAGATTCTAAGTAGCCACATACCTTATTAGACTCCAAATATGGGCATTAGTTTACAGTAATGGCGATCAAAAGAAATATAATTCAAACACATGAAACACACTTAAAATAGGAATTTTTATTTAGAGTGTTTCTGATGGTTAATGTGGGATCTGTTTCAGACTACATTAAGGTAGTTGTTTACAGGTCGAAGCCGAGAATATATAAATGTAGAATATGTGGTAGGGAGTATTATAGTAGGCATGGAGCTAGAGAACACGTTAAGAGGAAGCATCTAACCCAATAACTTCATTAAGGTTAATGAAGGATAAGTATTCCAAGTTTTGAAATAGGTTTTAGAGCAGCAGGCTAATGTATTTATTAGCTTCTAAGCTGAGCTTTCATAATACTTATCCGTAAACCTATTATATATCTTCTTCTGATGGTGGTGTATATTTAACCTTATCATTTACCCCACATCTTACAAGAGCCTCATCTACTTCTTCATCTACCTCTATGGTTATAGACCTATTACCACGATATGGACATATAAATATTGACAGTATCCTTTTCACCACTCTTTTAATGATTTCCCCCTTCTCCTCCTACCCACAACTTTATTTGTAAAAGCCTACTTAAAATTTAAACATAACCGGCAGGATGTGACAACTTGCTAAGCTGCAAACTCAAAATCAATAACATTAAAGCAACATACCGGTCTAGGAATGAGAGAGGCTAAAACAATACAGGTGGAGTAAGCGAAGAGGTCTGAACAGTATGAAAATTGAAGCTGATGATAGAATTATCATCTACTTCAATCACTAATAAATCTCAGCTGTATGAGGACGTGTCCAAATATCTATGAACTTCCGCAATTTTATAGGTAAGTCTGATTTGGAACTGATGAACTGCTGGTAGCAGTTGAAACGCCCACTGTATGATTTAGCACTTCAATATCAACACAACATTGGATAAATGTAGAAAATATATATGCATTTAAAAGATTCGTTAGCAGATTTTATTAAATATAATCTCGTGAATCTATATGGATTTGAGATTTTAATAGAATATTTAAAAGGATTAAAGACTCTAAAATTTTGAAGGTAACCATATGAAAAAGTTGAGGAGATAAAGCAGAAATTAATTGAGTTAAAACCGTTTCTAAGGGAAGGGTTCAAAGTGAAATCCATCGGTATCTTCGGCTCTTACGTAAGGGGTGAAGAGAAGAGGAGAAGCAACCTTGACATTTTGGTTGAATTTGAGGAATCAGCTGAATTAAGCCTTTCAGATTTTATTAAATTAGAGAACTATTTAAGCGAGGAATTAGGGGTTAAGGTGGATTTAGTTGAGAAAAGCATCCTGAAACTAAGGATAGGGAAACACATCTTAGGGGAAGTTGTAAACCTATGAAGTGGAATTTTAGATTATGTAGAGAACATTATTGAAGCTATGGAGGAAGCTATGAGTTTTGTGAAAAATATGGATTATGGGATTTTATAAAGGATAAAAGAACAATATATGCAGTTATTAGAGCATTAGAAGTTATTGGAGAGGCAGTGAAGAAAATACCAAAATCAGTGAGAAACCATTACCCCATTATTCATAACAGCACATCCAACAACATAAATATATATTGCTCCTATTTATTTATGTTGTTAGTCCATGACTATGGATAGAAGTAGTTTCTTTAAGAAATGTATATCTCTTACAATACTTATTTTACTGCTTTACCCTTACATTTACCTTACGTTTTTCCCATATAAGGGGTTAATAAGCATTACCCTAATAACTCTCATATTCGGTACAATAATATTTATTATATTGTGGAGTCGGAAACATAAGGTAGCATATTGAATTAAATTTAATGCCTTATTATCAAGGACCATGAGCAACCTCCCGCACGTTAGCATGCTGCTAAATTAACGCCTGCATTCTAGTTTGCATCATGCCAAAGGCTTCAGCCATGAAATCATAGACACTTACATATCAAATATGGGAATTTAGCAGCACCTATAACAGTGCTGAAATGTTAAAGGTAATGGCATTTTCATATTTTACTTCTAACTCAAACCTAAGGTAGTTATTGGGATGTTATAGGAAGCTTAACAAGACGTCATATAGGCTTCAGTCCAGGAAAGCTAAAGGAGATTTACGGTAAGGCAGATATTAAAATATATTATTTCTTGGCGGCTATAGATTAAAGTTTAAGATGGATGGCTTCGGAGTAGACCTGTCTGGAAGACATGGGCAATAACTAAACTCTAATACTTTGAAACCAGCCTTAGCCATGAAAATGTTTATTAGTAAGTTAACATCTTTTACACTGAGGTGTAAACAAAATGGCAATATCCACTCCCATAACACCTGAGGACATAGCTCAAGGTGAAGAAATTGATTTTGAAGAGGAGAAAGAACACTGGAATGTCTATAAGCTTAAAGATGGCACAATCCTTAAAGTTAAGTTAATTCTCATTGGGGTAAGGAGACTTAAAAAATATAATCCTGATGGAACACCCATTTATATAATAAACTCTCAAAATGTTGTTAGAGCAGTCAATATTCCCAAAGAGTTACTGGCTAAACCCAGAGAGCCAACTTTTAAACCTATTTAATGGGAAGCTAAACTCCTAAAAGTTAAACTCATCTCTCCTGCAAATTTCGCAATTATCATTTCTATGAATCATTTGCACACTCAACTATTTTCAACCATGTCAAACACTTCTTTAAAACTAGTTTTAAAGAGCAAGGGGCATGTCCAACAACTCATAAACCCTTCCTAGATACTATTAAGCTTTGAAGCTTATGAATAGCTAAATAATAGTTAAACACACCACTTTTCCATAAAATTTATACTTTCTGGATTGTTGCAGGATATGTCAAAACCTTTAACCGTATTATTGTATACTGTTGGTTCAATTATTCTGGTTCCTGAGCTACCTCAATCACTTTACATCTTCCCTCAGCAGAATTTCCCATACACTCAGATGTTTTGAATGGGTGTTCAGGTTGGCACGTCTACAGTATTAACCCCCCGCCCTTGGACTCCTCTCCATTCATCACGTAGCAGCAGAATTACATAAACCTAATGTTCAACTTTGACACAGCATCCTCTATTCAAACTTTTTACTAAGTAGCTTTATTGCTGGGAAAATGAAAATAATGAAGAACCCCGTAAGAACTAAGGTATCTATAAAAACCATCGTGCTTGAAGTAGTGGAGAAGGAGTGTTGCAGTCCATCAACGGTATAGGTAAGAGGCATTGTATAAGCGAGATATTGTAATATTGTTGGCATAGCTGAAACTGGGCGAACAACACCGCAGAGAAATATCATTATGAACCTTGGTAGATTAAGCAGGGTCTGAGCCTCAAAAACTTCTCTTACTGAAACGCATAGAAGAGCGCCTAGAGATGAGAAGGCTAGTGATGAAGGGATGATGACTAGAATAAGGTAAGGAACGTTAGGGCTGAGTCCAAGGCCAACTATTGAACCTATCGTTACTACAGCCGCCATAATCAATCCAAAAACAGCACCCCCAAATACTTTCCCGAGAAGTACTGAGGACAGGCTAATAGGTGCTAAAAGCAACCTTTCAAGAGAGCCAAGCCTAAGCTCAAAATTAATAACAACCGCTTCAGCTGCAGTAGTGCTGAATAGAATGGTCATCGCAATCAGTCCAGGTACTAACTCCTCAAAGCCTACAGGATTTCTTAGATAGAAAGCTAAAATCCAAGCAGTGGGAAAGATGATGCCCCAGCTAATTGATGGAGGCTTAAGGTAATATGTCCTCATGTCTTTTAAGGCGATGTAATATATACCTCGTAAGTTATCCCGCCACATTATACTTTCCTCTCCTTCTCAATCGCCATAATAGTTGGGCTTAAGCCCGTAATCTTGATAAAGGCATCTTCAAGACTGCATGAATTTGTCAACTCCTTTAACGCTTTAGGAGAGTCAATTTTCAAAATCTTCCCCTTAACCAGAATGGCGACACGATCACATAGAAGATCCGCCTCCTCCAAGTAATGGGTTGTAAGGAAGATTGTTATTCCCTGCTGGCGAAGGTTACTAATCAAATTGCGTAAAGAGCGGGCAGCCACTATATCTAGCCCAGCTGTAGGCTCATCCAAAAAGAGAAGTTCAGGATTATGAATTAAGGCAGCAGCAATCGTTAAAGCCCGCTTCATACCCCGTGAGAAGGTACGGAAAAAACTATCCCTCCGCTCATAAAGCCCGAAGATTTTAAGCAATTCCTCCGCTCTCCTCCTCCGCTCGCTGCGTGGAACACCATATAGCTGCGCCATAAATAATAGATTGTCAATAGCGGACAGTTCATCATATAGATTTGAGATTTCTGGAACCACCCCGATACGCCTCTTTGCCTCCACGATTTCTGAGCTGATGTCGAAACCCAAAACAGAGGCTTCCCCCTCAGTCGGTTTAGAGAGGCCTGTAAGCATCCTTATAGTTGTAGTCTTCCCCGCCCCGTTTGGACCAAGAAAACCGAAAACCTCACCCCTCTCAACCTCAAAGCTGATATGATCAACAGCAAGAACCTCCCCGTATAACTTTGTTAAATTCAATGCTTGAATTACTACTTTTCCACCCATCCCTACATCCCATGCCTCCCTCAACGAACAGCTTCACCTGACAAGCTATTTTACAAATTAGATATTTAAGCTTTATGACTTTAATTCTTCTGATTTAGGTTCCTCCCTATTTTTGTATGCTTATTATCATGCTGTACATGTATGCTTAGCCATCACCTCCTAGCTATGCTCTCCATGCTTCTAGCCATGCAGTATTCCCAGTATAGGCGTTTAAATTTTGAGAATACTATTCCAGCAGCCCATCTTCTACCATAACCTGCTGCTCTACTCCACCCCAAGAGTTTTAAGAATCATTAATGAATTACGTCTCCCAGATGCCCAATATCCATTCTAGCATTTCTCCCAGACTTAATGATTAGCTTTACACTCATCCTTCTAAGTAGGGGTATAGGAGTTTGATGAATCATATGCCCCATCCATATATGCCTCAGCAATTAGCCTATGCATTGAATCATCAGTCCTGGAAGAACCTTAAGTCATGCATGTCATCTGTTGCTACCTCCATAGCCACATCCTCCCCCATCCTAACATCTACAGCGAAGTGTATCTTAATGTACCTACCATGCACTCTCTCAACCACCACACTTATGAACACAGCTTGAATCAACAGCTATAACTATGAGACCATCATACTTCTTAAGATTTGTATGGGCTTAAATCAAGCTCAATGGGTTTACCCGCTATTGGAATTAAAACAATCTTTCTATTTTTGATCATAGCCTCATCGATCTTTATCATCCCCTCTACCCCTCTCCCCCTAATTTCCCTCCATAAAGTCCATTGAAACTTTTAATCTTGCCTCATTATGCTTGACAAATTTTATGCATCTTAGGAATCCGTAATTGTTGCGTTTCCACTCCTCCTCAACTAAGTAGTCTTTCCGGAAGAACTTCCTTTATTCTATATATGTTCCAGCCATCCCTTTTCATCAATGCACAATCCCTCGTGAATCTTGAAAAAGGAATGAATACTCTTAAAGCATAGCCGCCAATCATTATTAGCTCAGGATCTATAAAGCCTTTAGTTCTCTCTGAAAGAAGGACTAGGCCATTTAATATTTCCTCCTCTCTTCTCTTCATCAGATCTATGATCTTAGAAAACTCAACAACCTTCTCTACAGCTTCATCCACCAATTCTCCAGCATCAGCCTGCTTTATCCCAATAGCTTTAAGCCTGAAACTTCTCTTCCGAAATATTCATTGAATAATTTGCAGCCATGTTCTATCAAAGTCCACACTCTTAAGTTTGTTTTAGATACTCTCTCCATCTCCCTAAATTTCTCAATCTATCAAATCTACCTCTTCCCTTCTAAAGTATAAGGCTGCAAAGCATCCATAAACAACTATTCAGCCAAGCAGTCAACTATGCAGGATTCAGCAAATAAGCCGTCAAACTCGTGGGGTGATGAGGCTAAATGAGTTAAACAAGATAGTTAAGCCACAAGCTTAAGTTCACAAGTAAGCTTAGTTTCGCTACTGTATCCTAAGCTGTCTTAACAAGTATTAAGCTCTAAAAACTATTCTTAACATTAACGGTACAAGTATTGTTGAGGCTAATGTAACCACTATTGCAACCAGGGATGCCTTAACAACACCGTATAGATCGCTTACCCTCAAATTTATACTATTCACCTTCTCATCTATATAAGATTTTAACTCAGCCTTAAGCCTCTCCATATCCTCCTTAGTAGCCCTCCTCAAACTCTCCATATCTTCTTTGGTTACCTTTCTCAAATTTTCAATATCCTCCTTTGTTGCTTTTCTTAGATTCTCAATATCTTTCTTTGTTTCTTCTCCCAGATTCTTAATATCTTCCTTTGTTGCTTTCCTCAAATTTACGCGCGCGCGTAGTAAACAATCAAGTAATGAATCAGACTAAAGCGAGTTCTAACATAAACAATGTTAAACAATTAAATCGAGAATTATCATCCTGGTTTAAGGTTCATCAAGATTGCAGAATAGTCAGTATTGCCGGTTTAAGCAACCCTATAAATTTACGATTGAAGTCTACGAGCTACAACAATAACCAATAGAGATTTCAAACATGTAAACATCATCAGCCCTGCAAACTTAAGCATTACTGACCGCCTACTACTAGTATAGTATGAAAGATTTAGAAGATCAATAACATGCTGGAACCTAATAATAAACTATTCATATTATACTACAACCACCTAGGAGGTAAGCTTAAGCTGTCACGTCCCAGTCATAATATAGTAAGATTTATATATTGGCATGAAAAGTACTATAGATGAGGTTCCCATTGGGGGAGAGGATTCGCTTAGAAATAATAGGTTGATCATATTGGTATGAGTCCGCGTTATCATAAGCCTGCTCGTGAGATCATATTAGAGATTTTAGGGGAGGAGAGGAGGCCAATGAGAATTCGTGAGATCGTTGAGAGGACTGGTGTAAAATATAATACTGTTAGGGTTTGTCTCCAGGATCTTAAGAAAGAGGGGTTTGTAGAGGCTATGTTGGATGGATGGATTTGTTTAAAGTGAATTGTCATGGAGGCTAAGGTCAAGAAGGATAAGTATATGTCCATGAGGATCGTAACTCGGGAGGAGTATCTTGAGTACATTAAAACTCATAATGTTGTACACATAGAGGATGAGGAGATCGCTATTGGGAGGCCTTATAGAATTGAGAGATATCAGCCTGATAAATTTTCTCCGGAGACATCGACTGTCTGGTCTTTCCCGGATAGGGGGGATTGGGCTACACATAAGGGTGATTATAGGGGGAATTGGGCTCCTCAGATAGCTAGAAACCTGATCCTGCGTTATAGCAAGCCTAGTGAGATGGTGTTAGATCATATGTGTGGAGGTGGAACTACGCTTGTGGAATGTAAGCTTTTGGGTAGGAATGCAATAGGCGTAGACATAAATTATGATGCAGTTATGCTTACCATGGATAGACTGAACTTCAGCTACAGGCCTCTAAACACGGATTACAGGGAGCCTATTGTAAGAGTATATCATGGAGATGCTAGAAATCTAGACTTGATCGAGGATGAATCCATAGATCTAATAGCTACACATCCACCCTACGCAAACATTATACCATATTCTAAGAGTAAGAGGATAGAGGGAGATCTTTCTCAAGTTTACAGTTTAGAGGAATATCTGAAGGGTATGCATGAAGTGGCTGAGGAGAGTTTCAGGGTGTTAAAGCCTAAAAGGTATTGCGCCATACTCATAGGCGACACTAGGAGACATAGACACTACGTCCCAATAGCCTTTAGAGTTATGCAGCAATTCCTAGACGTTGGCTTCATCCTGAAGGAGAATATAATCAAGATTCAATGGCATACAAAAACTACGGAGAAGAAGTGGGTTGGGTTAGCTAAGATGGCTGATGAATGCTGGGTTGAAAAGCCAGAGGGTAAGCAGCATTGGACAGACTTCTACCTGATCGCTCATGAACACCTATTTATCTTCAGGAAGCCGGACAGCAACGAAGATACAGATGGATATAGGAATAGTATGAAGTGGTGGTAGGGTTTAAAGATGCCTAAAGAGCCAAGCTGGTTCAAGCATAAAGCTTCAGTATATGATGCAATATACAATAAACGCTACATTAATGGAGCAGGAGCCATAATAGACCCCCTACCTCATCCAAACGACGTAAGGAGCATAATGGAGCAACATTTCAAAGTTCATAGTGATAGAAACTTCAGAGTTATACTAGTTGAAGATTACGGCAACTACAAAGTCTTCATACAGATACCTGATGGGAAATCTGAGTACGACTTCTACGTCTGGCGGGCTATATTCAAAAACGGAGAAATAGATGTAAAAGTACCAACACATGATGACCTAGCAGCCTTCTACATCCAACTAAAATCTAAAAGTAAGGATATAGAGGAGTATTTAATAAATGCTGTTATAAAGCTGATCCACATCAACTATAGATGGGGAATCCCAAGAATAATCAAACACTACTTCAGCAACCTCAATGAAGAGTTAAATAGGGAAATCGAGAAATTCCTAGCAACGCTCAAGTGGATAGTCCTCCAAGAAGATGTAAATTACCCACCAAAAGAGAGGAAAATAGGTTCAAAATACACCCTAGCAGTTTACGCTCTCCTAGAAGCAGGATTCACAATGAGCGAGATCAGACGTGTAATCAAGTTTCGTTAAACAAATACTCACCAATCTAAGGTTAAAGGCAAGATACAGTCAGAGAAATCATGGGAATTTCAGCATAAACAAAGTGTTTCTGGTATGGTCCCACGAAGAGGGCAACATATAGCAGAAACAGAGAAACTCTTGGAGAATATAGGGGAAATTAATCTTTTTCGAAAAACCTCTATCTAAAAGAGTGACTTTAGCGGAAAGCCTGCTTAAAAAGGAATTGATAACGGAGAAGAGATTTGAAGAGATTGCAAGCTATGATGATAGTTCCAAACAGTAGCTTTTATCTATGCTTTCTAGATGACATCAGGAATTCTCAGCTCAAGCAGATGCTTTCTTAAAGAAGGAAACATAGAAGAATACATCACCAAAAGCAAATGATAAAAGAATATAGAGATGGAGAGCTTGGAAAACTCTCTTCAGGCAAGAAGAAAGAATAAGCGAGTGGTTTTAGTTTGATTTATATATTGGTATGAAAGCATTGTTAGATGAAGTTCCCATTAGGGAAGATAATTCGTTTAGAAATAATAAATTGAAGTTGCTCTACGTGAGCCCAGAGGAATTGAAGCCCTTCATTATAGAGAAGTCACTAACAGACAGAGAGATCATAGAGCTCATTAAAGATGAGAAATCGCCGAGATGGCCTGAATGGGAGTGTCAACATTGTCCACATCAACAGATCTGCAACAAAGACAACTACAAACATAGGAAATAGCTCTTTAAAACAAAAGACCAGGAAGGCTTTAACCCCCTGGCTCAATTTTAGATTATCATTGAGGTTGGTGGTATGTGCTTGAATTTTATCTCGTCATTCTCAATGTAGATTCCATAGCTTTCCATTATATTCAACCCTATTATTGCATCCACCTTCAAGTCTTCGATAACTCCAATTATCTCCTTCTCCGGCAGGATATATCCTTCAACCTCTATGTAGACAGTTATATCTCCTACAAGCTTGCCGTACTTGCCCCCTACAGCCAATGGAACTTCTTTAGGCTCTCTATAAGGCTCATACCCAATCCTCTCAGCGAATTCCTTGCTGAAATAGCTCCTCCTCGATCCCGTATCGAATAGGGCTAGAGCCTCTAAAACCCCGCCATCCTTATGCACCCGAATCCTCTCCTCAACCTTAACCATTCTTTTCACCTCAGACTATCTCAAACTCTATTGGAACCCTCCTCGGCCTTGAACCCTCTGAGGTAAAGATAATATCCCAAGAATCTATCTCCGGTCTTCCTACGATCAAGTCTAAGTCCTCCCTTAAGTTCTCCGCAACCTCAAATAGAACTCTACCAGGAACCCTGACTCCCTGAAACACAACCTCAACCAAGCATTGTCCAGAAATCCTTAGTTTACCTCCTTTATCCGCCGTTCTTAACTCGTAGGGCTCGCTTAAAGGTATAAAGCTCCCAACCTCCTCAGCCCGCCTCTTAGAGATCACGCTTTTGCCAGCACCAGTATCAACAAGGCACTTAAGCCTAACAGTCTTCCCCCCATATCTGAGTTCAACTTCAGCAACAGCTTGCTCAGTTTTCATCCCCCTCCCCATATCCAATTTTAATCTAATCTCTTTTAGACCTATGTCAAATATTAACTTTTCCCCTATGCGTGTAGATACTGTCAAGTTAGGCTTTGGATTTATGAATTCACTACGTGTTAACTTGACAGCATCGAGGGGATTAGTAAAAAATTTAATTAAGCCACAAGCTTTTACTACAATATAAATGGTTCCTTGATAACCGATGATGGGGGCTGAAAAGGAATAGAGAGTGGGAGAATGTTTTGGGGAGTATGGATAGCATTGTGGATATTAGCAGCGTTGCCGATAGTAACTATAGTAGAGCATAAAAGGAAACGGGGAGAAAAACGCTACTACAAAGAAAGTTTTTTACTCTCCATAGGAATTTCGAGAGTTGCCGTGACGGCAATAGTTGCTCTAATTTGCTTGTGGCTCTGCGTACCTGATGGATATATGTGGTGGATTTGGATCGGCTGTGCAATGTTTTGGACAATGCTGGAAATAGGCTTTGCGGAGTTTCCGAGAGTTTTAAAAGTGGCTAGCGTGGCTGCATTCCTTGGTTTCCTAGCTACAGGAATTGCCGTAGGCATATTCGCCGGAGTTAACAACGCCATATATTTCAATAGCTTCATTGAGAAAAGCGAGGGCTTCCCAATCCAGACGGAAGTGCCGGACAACTTACTGAGGTTAACCACTGATCACTTAGCAAAGTATATTGTGCTACAATACATGGGGGAGCTTGGAGGAGCAGTAAAGATTACTGGTATGCAGCTGACTTTCTATGAAGGAAGATTAGTATGGGTAGCTGTAGTAGCAAAACAACAAGCCTGGGGCGCTACATACAACACTGAGGCTTTAGTGATCGTCGACGCAAACGATCCAGAAAGACCGCCGAAAATATTAAAACAGAAATTCCTAGTAGCTGAGGGGCTGGATTTCAATCCAATCATCAGGGCCTGGGGAAATGCTAAAGCTAAAATCTACTACGGAATCGATACAGCCCTAACAGTTGGTGATGTTTATCCAGTATTGACGCCGGAGGGTAAGTGGGTAATGGCTGCAACCACTTACAGAGTTGATTGGCGTGGAGTCAGAATATATGAGGGGCTTTTCGTCTTCGATGATGGGGGAAACATTATCGGAAAATATCAAACACCAAACCTACCCAGATACGTAGTCCAAGCATTCGATGAAGAAAGCTTTCTTGAGGGAGGCATAGGAGACTGGGGAAGCCGCAGAAGAGGGGATGGATTTGATCTGTTTGCTAGGGGATTTTTATGGATTCCCCCAAGCCCAGATAGAGTAGAGCAAACGGAAGACCTCAGATACATCTACGATCCCGATACAAATCAGATAGTGGCGATAGTCTTGATGCATCCAGTAAGAGAAAGAGGTGAGTTCACGCTTGCAGGAGTCTTCAAAATCACTCCTGATGGAAGGATCCGTTACTACGACCTCGCCAAAAAGAATGTAATGAGTGGAAAAGCAGCTAGCGGCCTTGTACTAAGTAAAATTCCAGCCCGCACAGGGACTAGGTATTTCACAGAAATGGAGCTACTCTACCCCATCAACACTATTAAGGGAGTAAGATATGCTTGGTTCGTTCCAATCTACTTTGAAAGTGAAACCACAAAGCAAATTGGGCTAGCAGGATTAGCTATAGTGGATGCTGAAGCTCCAGAGAATATCATTATAGAATATACAGGTCAAGGAATCACTGGCGAAATGCTAATTAAGAAGGCAAAAGAAGCCTTCAAAACATTCTACGGTGAAAAACCATCAGCTCCGGAGGGGCTGAGAATTGTTGAAGGAGCTTTAACTGCAAAGTATCCACCCTACATCAAAGATGGAAACACTAGAATATGGCTAGTTATCAACTCAACAACCCAAGGCGAAATAAGAGTCCTAATCAAGGCTGAGTTAATCAGTGATGAAGAAATGCTCCTACTTCAAAGAATCAACGTCGGTGAAAGGATCAGGGTAGAGATCGATAAGGACAACGTAGTAAAAAGAATAATAGAGAGCTAACAAACATATTAAACCTCCATCCCTCCTTTATTTTAGGGTTTATTAACACCACAACTTGGAAAATTAAGATGAAGCAATAAAGTTAAATTTATTTAACCATGAAACCCACTCATTAACACGTTGATAAAGCAAACAAGACGTGAAGAAGAATCCTAATACGAAGATACTGGAGCTGGTAGAAAAATCTGAAGGTTAATAAGCGCTAAGCAAAGGGATTGAATCGATCAACTCATGAAACAACACTAAATAAGATTTCAAAACCTACACAGCAAACCACCGTATTTAGAATATCGAGAAAGATCCAGCCGAGACCGAAGGAATGATCATCCCTAGTCCTTACCCTACGCGCGCATATCATGAACATTCAGAAAACTCCATAAGAAGAGGAGGCAAGAAGATTGCATATTGCTGTGAGGAGAAAGAGAAAATAAAAATCTTACAAGGGTTTCAACAACTTGCTCCAAGCTTAAAAGCTTAAGGCCATCAACCCCATATTTCCCTTATCTCGCTAGCTTCTCAACAATATGTTTTACATCTCCCCTTTCCTCATCCTCCTTAAGTAGAATTAATTACAGCTTTCCTATCACTTTCAAGTAAGTTTAGATATCCTTAAATAGGCTTAGGAGCTCAGACTTCTTCATCCCTGAAGCCTAGGTTCTAAAAGCACATCTCAAACACCTTAACAGAACATCTAAGTCTTAGCAATCCTCCTCAACAATCTCTTTAAGGAATGAGGTGTCCAATCTGAATTTAACTATTGTGAGGTTTAATAGATGGTAAGGTTAAAGATGATGGATCGGCGCTGTATATGCATGTAGCATCAATTTAGCTGTATTTAACCCCTAAGGCTACCATGTCTTCGCCTCTTATAGATAAGTATGCCTAGCTCCATAAGGAAAAAGCTAGATGCAGAAATAAAGCCTCCAATAGCCCATGGTCTATACTCCTCAACTATAAGGAGGATTAGGAGGTATGTAAGTAGGCATGTAATGAATGTAAATATCATTATTGGAATACTTACCGGCTTAGATTTAAAGTAGAATATGAAGATAGAGAGGAGGAGAAGAGGAAAGTACGTTATAGTTAACATTAGAGACTGAATTACTATCTTCTCCACATCCCATCTATAAACAAGGATGTTGAAGAGAGTTATTGCAATAAAAAAGAGTAAAATGAATCTGATAGTTTTCCTCCTAAACTGCTCATGGTCCCTAATAGTAAACACATCGCGCACCATATTCATAACAGCACATTCAACAACATAAATATATTGCTCCTATTTATTTATGTTGTTGATCCACGACTATGGATAGAAGTAGTTTCTTTAAGAAATGCGTATCTCTTACAATACTTATTTTACTGCATTACCCTAATAACTCTCATATTCGGTACAATAATATTTATTGTATTGTGGAGTCGGAAACATAAGGTAGCATATTGAATTTAAATTTAAGTAATGCTTTACGCGTGCGACAACTTAAGTATAATTATGCTACTGTATGTTTAGCTAATAGCTTAATCCATCATAAAAGTTTTAAATGCCACATGGAAGTTCTAAAGGTTTTGATTCTTATAATATTAAACTAGATGAGGCTGTTATTTTACCTTTAAAGGCTATCTTTCGTGGAAGACTGCTGAAGCTGTTGCTAAGAATGTAAGGGAAGCAAATACAATTACTCTATTTGCCAAAGCTACTCTTATGATCAGAACAAGCACTGCTAAAAATCGAAATCGTCTAAATATAAACATAAAATCCTGGTGTACGCTATCCCGATGGGGGATGGGGGCAAACATCATCAAATGTGATTGAATGCCCGGATTGGATTGAACGCGTGCTTTTATTTTTCCATCTCCATTAGCATTTACGATTAAATCTTAACATCAACCCTTCCTCCTTTAGCAAGCCTAAGTTGATACACTTCCAGTACCCTATTCTCAAGCCTTTCTCTCGACTTACAAGCATTCTTATTTTCCATGTCAGTATCTGCTTTATGCTGAATCCGCAATTCCCTCACCAGATCGACCATAACATACAAAGAAAAAGTAGAAAGTTATTGAAATACTACAGCTATCTCAATGTGATCGGTGAATGCTTCCGCTGCCAACCAAACATCTTTCAGCCTAATCGATCTTCACGCATGTTGAATGCTAGAGCCTACTCTTTCCCTCCATATTCATAAATAGCGTATTCTACGTGGCTTATTACGTGCAATGCAGTATTGCAAGCATTATATGCCGAGCTCCTCACCAACTATTACTACGTTTATACGTCCTCTTTCTCTAGGTGAAACACCTTCAACAATTACAACGTAGCGGCATATTCTCCATTCATGGTTGCAGTCAGTACAGTAGCCTGTTTTAACGCATGGTAGATCGATGAATTCTTTCCTGTTATGTTTGAGATAGTGTCTTATAGCATTCTGTGGTGCGCAGACATTACGTATTCGTTTTAAAGCCTCATCCACATCTTTAACTATCTTGTTTACTCCTGCAACAACTATCACCTTCTTCGGACCGAAAATAATTCCGGAAACCCTATTCCCCGCACCATCGATGTTAACCAGTTTCCCATCCATTGTGATAGCGTTCGTACCCGTTAAGAATACATCAGCTAATAAAGCCTCCCGCTGCAGTTTCCGCCTCTGCTCTACATCGGGGATCCAGGCTTCAGGATATGGATCTATAATTTTATTCTGATTACGCCTAATAAGCTCCGGAATAATCCCTATCTGGAATAGAGTAACTGAATCTGCACGAGCAACAGTTACACCTGCCGGAATCATGCTTAAAACGATGGAGAGAGCCTCCCCCCAATTTGGGGCATACAGCGCATTTACCCCTCTCCTTTGAAGATTCCTTATAGTCGTATTAACACGTACTTCACGAAATCGTTCAACCTCCTTAGCGAGATCGGCCTCCCCCATCATGGTAAGAACCTCTTATAGATGAAGATATAATCTTTCGCTCTTTAATAAGATTTGTGTCCTTTCCCTTTAGATGTTCTCAGTCTTCCTCTAGCGAGTTTGCTGCTCAAAGCCTCTAGGACTGTTAGGTGAGTAGCGGTATTACTGTTAAAAAGCACCATCAAGTCTAGTAAGCGTGTTGCTGAGCTTGCCTTAATAATTAAATTAGGAGCACATAGACCACCTAGAAAAGATCCAGCATACAGCCTATTCGTGAAGAGAAAGGAAGAGATAATTAAACCGTCTTGTAAACTTAAGCTTTACCTAGAAGTTAATCAGCAAGCTTAAGTTTACAAAGCCAATTAAACCTCGGTTAAGTATTTAAATAGTGTTCGAATTTAACTATTGTGAGGTTTGATAGATGGTAAGGTTAAAGGTGGTTAATTGGCGCTGTATTGAAGACCTAGAGTTGGAGCTATCGAGGATAAATATATTTATAGGTCCAAACTCAACCGGTAAATCAAGCCTTGCCTATGCTATCTATTTCGCCTCTAAATCTAAAGACAGCGATCCTCGATCTTTGCTGAGGCAACTATATGGATGTGAATTCGATAAAGTAGCTAGATTGGTAGATAACATACCCCAGCTTCCCATATCCATTAGAATAGATGGTTCGGAGTTTTCCGTAAAACCTGTGGAATTACCAAAAGAGGCTAAGAAACCAGAAACTATGGAGAAGGAGCGAGGGCTTGAAATAGTTACACTTTCAAGCTCTCCATGGAAAGATGAGTTTTTACTTCCCTCCAGAAGAGTTAACTATATCCAGATTTTGATGTTTCTGCCAAAAATAATGGATGAGTTAAGAAATAAACCGGAAGCTGCTCTCATCGGAATCCTTGCTGGGGGTTTATTTGAATTATTTAAGACCCTTCCAATTCTCCCTCCATTTGGCGCATTTGCCATGGATTATACGAGAGCTCTGACAGGGCTTCGACTTGAATCCGTGAAAGGAGGGCTAAAGGATGCTGGCTATTATATAGTAAACATTCACCCATTCCTTTCCCTTATAAAGCTTGCCGTTCAAGACCCATACATTAAGCTACAGCTTCCTGCAGAGTTGGCTCCTGATGGATTACTCGACTTTGCCATATTTGACTCAATTACTCAAAAAATTCCTGAAGACAGCCTGGTTGTGATAGAGGAGCCGGAGATTCATAAGAATCCATTAATGATGAAAGAATTTACTGAACACATAGTAAAAAAGGCGCTTGATAAAAAGCTCACATTAGTAATGACCACCCACTCCGATATTCCTCCCATTACGGTAGGGAAGCTTATAGCGAAAAAACACTTAACCCCAGAGGAGGTTAAAGTATACTATTTCAAACGTGATCCATGGACTAAAACCTCTGAAATTAAAGTATACGAAGATGGAACGTTAGAAAGTTTACCGGACACAGAAGAATTGATCACCCATCTCTTCTGAGGCACCTCAACTTGTTTGCTTTAGTATTAGATTGTAGTTCACTAATACCTTGCAGTGAAAAACCGGAAGAAATGAAGGAAGCAATACGATGGCTGGGAAACATGCTTTCCAACCCTAATCTAACTAATCATGTAACAATCTATTTTTCGCCACACCTCATCAAAGTTTACTACATAAAGGCTAAACCATTATTAGAACAACACCACCCCCTTCCCCCCTTCCAAGCAAGCCTTCTTAGGGTTTTACCAAGACTTAAGATGTTCTCTAGCAAATTAAGAGGGTTTCTATGTAAAACCCGTTCATCAGAAATAGGTGTTAAGCTCCATGTTTTGGAAAGTACTCGTGTTCAACTCTATGATGTTAACGATGTTGGTTTAACAGAAGAGGAGGATAAAGAAGTCCTTAGAGTTGCGCTTGCTTCAACACATCAAGAAGTATTTCTTGTAACAGCAAACAGTCACTTTTTCGAAAACTTAAACCAAACTTAGGAAGAAATACCCTAATGAAAGCCAGAAAATAAAAATAGTTAAGCCAAACGATCCTGATTTCAGGAATTTTTTAACAGCACTCACTCTATAGCTCAGAAAAATCACAAATCGGCTTAAGGACTGAGACCGTACTAAGAAGGTCTGGAATACTGCATGGAAGACTCATAGGTAATGATCTAAAGTTTTAAGTGAAGCTGCTTTCACAGTTCAGACTTATGGATTCAGTACTACCTATTGAACAAACATATCCCGTGAGCAAGGGACTTATATTCACCGCAAAGCCAGCTCAAATCAGCAGGGATATGTCTAAATATCTATAAGCTTCCGCAATTACTATAAGCTGATTTAGAACTGATGAACTGCTAAGTAGCAGTTGGATATGCCCAATCAGCAGTAAAACTTAAGGTGAAAGAGTATCAGCATGGCTTTCACGTCAAAAACTTAATGCATAGATGGCTACCTTACCATCTGAGATTTATTTTCAATATTTTCCCCACCTTTCCCCAAACCTCACCTCTAAAATGATAGTAGTACCAGAGAGTATAGGCAATTCTCGCTGAGGCTTCTTCAGGTTTATGGTAGGGTGGGATATCAGGCATTTCCAGTAGGGCTTCCCTCATTATTTCCCTCATGTATGTGTTAACAGCGTTTTTAACTTCATCCCTGATGTTCTCCATGCCCTGTTTACACCTCCATGGATCATGTAGAATTGGGAAATCTAATATTTCATGTAGGGTTTTTGAGAGGAGGAAGGTGCTCTTCAAAAATATCTTTACAGCATCCTCCCCCACATATCTTGCTCTTCCAACATAAGGTTTGCACAGGGTTATCCATAGGTGCCAGCCATCTATGAAATCCCTTAAATATCTATCCTCCTCATTAATTGCTATCTCCACTCCTGACCCCTTAAATGGTTTTACAGTAAACATTTCAGCTAATACAAGAGCTTCCCTAACTTTTTCATCCCTAACCGTTTCATAAATCTCCGGATAACGTATCCTCAACGTATCTAGGCTGTATCTATCAACCTCCCTAACACCTCTATAGAAGAGGTTACGCATTATCCCGTCCAGAAACACCTCTACCCCTCCATAACCCCTAACTGATTTAAGAACATCCTCAAACTCTCTGTAGCTCACAACCCACGAATGTCTGTGCTGTTATATATTTTATTGAATGCTTGCAAAATCTTTCTTGATTACACGTACATATTTTGGAAGCTAGTTCTGTAAGTTTATAGAGTTTAATATATTGTCGGAAGTAGATCAGTATTGTTTTTCCTGAACTCCTCTGCTTCAACTTCTCACTTACTAGTGCCTCATTTATCATAACTGAAGGCTAACTCATAGCTTCTAAACATTGTCTAACTATTTTTTTGAATTCTTGAATCGTAGTACTATTACCGGGAGCTAGGTTATCAACCGCATTTATCCCAACATCCTTTAATTTCTGCTTAATTATAGCCGGTATCGACTTCATCGATGCAAGGATCAGGCTAATAGGTTTGTACCTTTCAAAATATGGAATCAGCTGAGCTTCTATATCAGATCGCCAAAATTGGAAATCCTTATTTTTACACTCAATGATTAAATCAACCTTCCCTATTTCTTCCGCATTCCTGAGCTTGCCTCTGCAGATTAGTATATCAGGCCTTATCGGCACCTTTCCACCAACAAAAAGCCCAATCAAATGAGCTCCCTTACTCGGTTGAAACTCGAACCAAAATGAGAAGATGTTAGTGCTGCTTCTTGCTATGAAAGTAGGGCGTGCTCTTCCCTGCTCAAGCCACCACATTGGTTTTTCCTGCCATTGCTCCTTTTCCACCTCCTTGATATTTAAGGCATCGCATGCTAGTGCCATTATCCAAATTTGATGAATCCACCTCATCGGAACTTCTAAACTCTTTAATCTCGCTTTGTCGTTCTGAAGACTTAGACATTTGATGAATCCAACCTCTGGGTCATTGAATATATCAGCAGTTCGTTCCGCATGATGCCCAAACCAGATTTCGAAGCCCAGCCTCTCAGAATAATGTTTTACATCATCAATCATTCTTATGTAAACTGTTCTCAACTCTTGTAAGATCTGCTTTAAAAGAGGATCCTCAATTTCCATTTCAAGTTTATGAAGTTCTTCCGGTTTTACTTCTTCCATACGATCAAAATCCGGAATCCAAGGATATTCAGGATATTTACTAAGCAGAAATGCATCAATTCCACCCTTCCTAGCATAGAAATAACCAGAATTGCTGAAACCTAGTTGATAAATCTGTTTCCCCTTAATCCGATCTATGGGTACCTCGAACTCTATCGTTGATCCTTTTCCACCTTCAGAAACCTTCGTTTGTTTTACTGCATACTTGCTAATTCGCTTGAGCCTATTATCCTCATAAACATAGTAATAATCTCCCCCTCTAGTCCCACGCCACTCCTCCCTTACTTTAATAGTCTGACCGCTCAACACTTCCACCCATTAGCTTACTCCAGTTGTTTAATAACTTACTTATTTCCAAACTTTATGGAAACCTAAATCTTAAAAACTTTTCTAAACCCTACTTCGTCTTGTAAACTTAAGCTTGTGGTTTAATTCTCTTATTTGACCAGTCAATTGGGCTTAAGCTTTATTTGGGGGTTCTCTCCTTATCTATGGTGAAACCATGTCCAAAGTTGTTAGATTTA